>Ga0315906_10000007_pt1 | contig 307689 bp, 393 predicted proteins | sample LakEriMetagenome_4_FD_203526 | JGI IMG/M metagenome (GOLD analysis project Ga0315906, IMG submission 203526) | Freshwater fungal communities from buoy surface, Lake Erie, Ohio, United States - Buoy 2 MA122 | ecosystem: Environmental > Aquatic > Freshwater > Lake > Lake biofilm | place: USA...
ATAACTCAAGGAGAACCTCCATTCACGTTAACTTGGAGTCCAAATGTTAATGGACAAACCGAATTAACAGTAACAGGTTTAACCGCGGGAACTTATACACTAACAGTTGAAGATAGTATTGGATGTGTATCAACAAAATCAGTTACAATTTTAGGATATAATGTATTTGGGGCTTACCAAACCTATAATATTTGTGATACTGATTTTGAAAACACTGGAGAATTAGGAAAAAAAGGATTACAACAAATGTTGTTGGAAGGATTCCACGATTTAACTATTGATGATGTTAATTGTGTTTTAAACCAAGCGATTTTTATTGCTGAAGTAACAGTAAATGGGGAAACAACAACAGCACCTTTTTACACTGGAACTACTTTAGGAGATTATCCAACAGATTCAGAATGGTTTACTCTTTTAGGAAATACGCTTTCAGCATACGAAGGAATTAAAGAAGTTATAGTTAAACCCGGAGATAATCAAATAGTTATAATAACAGTATGTGCTAATGATGAAATTGATTATAATAATTCCAAAGTAAGTATTAATCTATTAATTAATTATGATATTTCTTGTGTTGAGTGTAATCTTAAAAAATACTTATTACAAGAATGTTGTGAAGAAACTTTCTATTGGACATTACCTAATGGTAATTTAACAGATTTATCATCGGCAACTTCAGCACCTAGTTGTGAAGCATTTTCAGTTAGATTTGATAACATAGAAGAATCTATCCAAGATTGTTATGATTTACTAGGATGTGATTTAGATTGTATTAGCGGAGTTACATTTGAAGTTCAAAATTGTGGTAAAAAAGCAATTAAGTTTTACTACGAACCAAATGGATTATATTATTGGGTTGTTCAAAATCAAGACGGAACTCTAAGTTTCTATTATATGGATTATAACGGACTTTCAATAAGAAAATGGGATTCTTGTTGTACACAATTAACTATGAATTCGGTAATCTCTTTATTTAACACATTTAATCATATTGTTATTGACTGTTTATTTGATGATAGATATCTATTATATCCTTATTATAATCTTACCGATTCGGTATGTAGTGCAACAGGAGACATACCTCATTTAGAGGTAGTACAAACTTCTGAAAGTTACGGAATTTTGGGAGGAGTTATAAAGGCTAATGACGGAATTTGTTATTCAGTTATTGCGGAAACAATGTCAGCTCAAACCGTAACGTGGACACCACCAACAGTTTACAACGGATGCTCAGGGTGTACATCAACTTATTACACAATAAAAGAATTCCAAGATGGAGATGACTATTCCTTCATGGATGGAGACCCATACTATTTCCAATAAATTATGAATACTTTAGAGATAACATCAATAACAGGACTAACACAACCATATCAAGTTTATATATGTAATGTTCTTGGTCAAAATTGTATTTTAGTTTCAACTATCGGAAGTCCTGTACCACCTTCAGTTACTATTACGTTACCTCCACAATTTGAAAACGTGCCGGCGGTAGGAGTTAAAATTGTTGCGAGTGATGGGTGCTCAAGATTTGGTGTGGAATATTGTACATAATTAAAAAATAAAACTATTTATATAAAAAATTAATAATATGGCATTTTTAACAAGTAGAACATTAGCATCAGGAGTAACAGGTAGTGATTTACTACATATAGTTATACCTGGAGATATATCACAGGGAAATCCTGCTGGTTCATCATATAAAGCAAATATGGGTCAAGTATTAACCTATGTTAGTCAAAACTTTAGTGGTTTAACGGCATCAACAATAAATGTTAATAATATTAGTGGTAATAGTGCTAACTTTACTAACATAACCGCAAATACCATAACCACAAATAGTATTAGTGGAACGAATGCTAACTTTACTAACATAACCGCAAATACCATAACCACAAATAGTATTAGTGGAACGAATGCTAACTTTACAAATATAACCGCGGACACGATATCGGCGTCCACTTACCTTAATTTACCTGGTAGCAGTTCTGCAAATTGTTTTAACGACTTTTATGTTGACAATTTGTATGGATGTCCTGACGTAATAACATTTCACGATTCTTATCAGTCAGTCGATTCCAACTCATCAGGATTAATGTCAAGGTCATTTGGTTCTTATAATAATTCTTATGGAGATTATTCACATACGGAAGGTAGCGGAACTACAACAATATCAGAATATTCTCATGCGGAAGGATTTAATACACAAGCCGGTTTTAAAGCGTTTTCAGGGGTTTCCGCAAATACAGTGGGTGTTGGTATTATTACATTAACGGGCGGTACTGATTATTCGTCAGAATTTTCTCCGACAGGAATATTATTAGTTGGAACTATAAATCCATTTAGTATTTATCAGATTAATTATACCAGCGTTAGTTATATTGGTCCAAACTTTGAAATAACTCTAACAGATAATAGCTTGGACGGTACTGATTGTGAATTTGTTGTTGATTTTAATAATTTAAATAGTCTTTCGGCAAATACTGTTTTAGGTAAATATTCTCATTCAGAAGGATTTAAAAATAAGGCGTTAGGCCCGAATTCACATTCAGAAGGTTCGTATTTTAAATTTCCACCAAATATATCTTATGGAGAAGGGTCACATTCTGAGGGGACATATACTAAATCTTATGGAGCTGCCTCCCATTCAGAAGGATATGAAACAAAATCTTATGGAATATCTTCTCATTCAGAAGGAAGTGGTACAAAATCTTATGGAGTGGCTTCTCATTCAGAAGGTTCATCTACCGAGGCTTATGGGGACAACTCTCACTCTGAAGGGTATTCTACCGAAACGTATGGAGAATATTCTCACTCTGAAGGTTATGATTCAAAAACAGGGTGGAGAGGATTTGAAATAACAGGTATAACATCAGGATTAATTACTTTAAATAGTGTTTATGGTAATGTTACAGGAAGTTTTTATTCGGGAGAAATTTTATTAATTAACCCATATGGAGTTTATACCTTTAATTCATCAAACGTTTCTTTTAGTTCATTAACAAATACTCAGATTTTATTAGACGATACAACAATAAATTCTTTTTATGGTGATGTTGCAGATTTAGATAATCTATATGACCCAATTGCAGATAACTACAAGTCAACGTCCAACCACTCTGAAGGTTATTTTACAAGAGCGATTGGAAACTATTCACACTCAGAGGGTTTTGAAACAACATCAATAGGTCCGGCGTCTCATTCGGAAGGTGTTAACACATATACGTATGGTGAAGGTTCTCATGCTGAAGGTCTTGAAACAAAGACATATGGTGATTTTTCCCATGCTCAAGGTGAAAATTCAATTGCGAGTGGAAGAACTTCCCATGTTGGAGGTTATACTAATAACGCGGGGGCAAATTATTCATTTATAGGTGGAGGTAGTGGAAATACAATATATTCAGGTTCGCAATTTTCTTCGATTGTTGGTGGTATTGATAATACAATATATAATGCGTCCCCCCCAATTGGGATTACTTCACCAAGTAATTTTTATTCTTTCATTGGTTCAGGTAAACAAAATACAATTCATCATTACGCATCATACGCAACAATATTAGGAGGTTCTTTAAATACAATTACAGGTGAAAGTCAAACTTCAAATTTTACAACAATATTAAATGGGTCTGGAAATACAATAAATGATTCAGAAGGCGGAAAAAACAATGAATTTACATTCATCGCGAATGGATATAATAATCAAATAAATACAACAAATGTTAGTGGAGAAAATGTACATTCATTTATTTTAAACGGAAAAAATAATACAATAACCCTTTCAGATTATACAACAATAATTAATGGGCGTGATAATACAATTGCGATTAATAATGTTAGTTTGGTATTTGGCGAGAACAATAATATGAGCGGGTCGTCATATATGTCCCTCTTTTCAAGGGGCAGTATTGTAATTAACAGTACTGACGGAGCGATTTTTGGTCAAAGTAACGTGTCTTTAGAATCCGAACATACTTTAATCTCAGGTCAATATAATACTGGAGATACTCTAACCCACGGGTTTATAACATCTAAAAACTCTAAAATATATAACTGTGAACAATCTTCAATATTAGGAGGAATTGAAAATAATATAATATCATCTAGTCAATCTGCAATAATTGGGGGTGAAAAAAATATAATAACTAGTTCATCTAATAAAGGTATTGTTATATTAGGGGCTAGTGGAGTAACAGGAACAACCGATTATACCACATACGTTAACGATTTTGTAATAAAGAAGTTAGCTACAGTACCTTTAAATAGTTCTGACCCTGTTGGGGAAGACGGCTCAATAACTTGGGATAGTACTCATTTTTATTGGAAGGCTAATGGTCAATGGTTAAGAGTAACAGGAAGTACTTTCTAATTTTTCTTAGGATTGGAATCCTTATTGATTAATCTCATTAGTCGTAAGGATTCTCTATAATTCTTTTCAAGTTTATCCAATTCCTTTTCAGGAACTCCTCTATCACAAGCCTCTTCATATCTAGCTTTAGATTCCTCTACTAATTTTGATACTGTTTTAAGTAATTTCATATACTATAAATATCTCCCAATGTAACATTTATTAAATTACTATCTGTTATATATTTAATTAATGAAAAATTTAGTATTTGTTAGTGCTCAACCGGATATTCCTTATTTTCATTGGCAATGTAAAATATATATTCATAATTTCATTGAAAAAGGTATTGACCCAAATAATATACACATTTTATTTGGAATTATCTCACCAAATAATGAACCAACAAAAGAATCATTAGAGTTAAAAAAATTGGGGATTAATGTACATCATTATGTTGATGACAGAATTAAAAAGAAATACATACCAAGCATTAAACCTTTTTTAATTACAAAATGGTTAAAAGATAATCCGATATTAGGTGAATGTTTTTTCTTACATGATGCCGATATTATATTTAGGGAATTACCAAAATTTGAAATTTTATTAAATGATAACATTACTTATCTATCTGATACTACTAGTTATATTGGATATAATTATATTAATGATTGTTGTTTAAGATATGAGTCAAAACATCCAACATCTAAAAAAGGTCAATTATTACAAGAAATGGCTGATGTTGTTGGAATTGATGTTGAAAAAATTAAAGATAACCAATTAAATTCAGGTGGAGGTCAGTATATTATAAAAAATACAAATTGGGATATTTGGGATAAAATTTATAATGATTGTTATCCTTTGTACGAACAAATGTTAAGTTATCAAAGAAGATTTCCAATAAGTCCTGGCGAAATACAATTTTGGACAGCAGAAATGTGGTCATTATTATGGAACTTGTGGAAATTTGGTATTGAAACCAAAATAACAAATGAACTTGATTTTTCTTGGGCAACAGACTCGGTATCTATTTATAATAGAAGACCTATATTACATATGGCCGGAGTAACTGAAGATTTAAAATCTACAAAATTTTACAAAGGAGAGTACATTAATGTCAATCCTTTAGAAAAATTAAAAGAAAATCCAAATCATTTTAATTACGTAGATAAAAATAGTTCAACTATAAAATATATTGAAATTATGAAATCTATAATTAAAAAAGAATTATAAAGGTATTTATTGAGGAATTATGGCATCAGCTTGTTTTTGTATTAAACTTACGTTAAACTGTTCAGACTCACCGTCTATAAGTTTCAACATGACATTAGTTGGAAATCTTTACGGCGAAGCGTTTTATTTGGGTAGTTATGATGGAAAAACCTACGCATTTTATTATTTAGGAGGACAGTGGAGATTTGTTAACATTTCTAACCCAACAACTTCCATATTTTTCGCAATATCAAATGTTGCAACCCCTTGTGATGTTTTATCTTCATTATGGCAACTAGGTGATTTAACTAATTTTACATATTGTTCAGACGATATTTTTGACGACCCAATACTAACTATTGAAGAAGATTTTCCTAATTGTAATTTATTTCCGGGTGATTGTAGTTGTAAAATACTAAAAAATACTATTAAATGTGATGTATTCTATCAAACTTGTGAAGGAAATATTGTACAACAATCAATAGATGCTAACACTGAAATAATAGGATGTTTTAAAGGAACTCCAATATTTTTTAGTCAAGGTGCCGGATACCCTTGGGGAACAGTTCAAAATTATACTTTGAGTAATTGCGATAATTTTTGTATTACCGGAACTTCAGCATGTTGTTTACAAATAAAAATCGATTACGGACCTTCAACACAAATCACTAATATTAATCCTGTTGGAACTATCAATGGGTTACCAATCTATAATTTTATAAGTAACGATTTAACAAATGAATATAATACAATAATATATTTTGATTCTAATACTAATCTTTGGAATTTTGATATACAAGAAGATAACTCATTTCAAACAATTGCAACATTAAATACAGGAAGTTGCCCATTTGGAGAGTGGGTGATTGATATACCTGGATTTTCAAAAACAATAGAAACCACTCAAGTAACTTGCCAATACCCTTCACCAACACCGACTCCAACACCAACAATGACACCCGCACCACCAATAGTACCAATACCACCTTGTTTACAAGGGACTAATGAATGTAGCGTTGTAACAATATTCCCAATGTCTGTATTTTGTAAGGTAAAACAACCATCTGACCCAAAATCCTCAGACGGAACCGCAAGTTTAATAATTACTGGAGGAACTCCACCATATACAGTATTGTGGGATAATTTAAATATTGGTCAAACAATTTATAATTTAAATTTTGGAACTTACACCGCAACAGTGATAGATAATTATGGAGATTTTACAGCAAAAACAACTTGTGTTTTAGTTCCACCTAGCCCAACACCAACAATGACTCCAACACCAAGTCCTACAACACCTTTTACAGAATATACAATATGTTTTAAACTTACAACTTATAATTATATTACATTTTTCCCTAATGGAGTTAAAAACGGAAAACCGTATTGGACTGGAACAACTGGAGGTGACGACTATGAATTAGTATGGAGCTCATCAACAAGTCAGTGGGTTTTAGACCCACCGCCAAGTGGAATTTATGTTTTAAGTAACGACGCTAGTTACCCACCAATAAATAATTGGGTTATATTAGGATATCCTTTACCACCACCAATAGTTACAATCGGAACATGCCCACCACCACCAATAGGTAGATATAATTTAGGTTTACTTGGAGACCCCGCACCTGTGCCGGCTGAAATATTACTAAATGCTAGTAAAAACGACCCAAGTTGCGGTTGTGACGGAAATATGACATTAATTGGTACAGGTGGATATCCACCTTATAGTTATTCTATTAATGGAGGACTTTCATACAGAAACATACCTATATTTGATAATTTATGTAGTGGAACATATACCCCAACAGTTATTGATATTAGTGGTAATGTAACAACAATTAATGTTATTTTAAATCCACCATCAAATCCGATTACATATACAGTAACTCTTAATACCACATCAACCATATTACAAAACACCGGAACACAATTAACAAAGGAATACACAACATTAGTGAATGTAACACCACCATTAGAAAATGGAGTAACATTAACTTTTGATTTGTCACATACAAACATATTCAAAAGTTCCCCTAATACCGGAAGTACAACAAATATAACTTCATCAATTTTATATAAAAATGGATTAGTAGAGTCTGTAACTTTAACAGGAACAACTGAAGGAACTACATTTAACACTTTTGCTGGATGTCAAGGAAATATAATAAATATTAAATCAACTAATGATTCTTGGCAAAGTTTACAAATAACTAATTCAGACACAATATTGTTGGTAACAACAACAACCATAATACAAAATGAAGTTATTAATTGTTATGTTGGAACAAGTGATGAAACTTTTTCAATTACAAACGCAACTTTACAAGGTTGTGGATGTTGTAATGTAATAAGTGGATAAAAAAATAATACAATATATTTATAGACAATGTCATATATTTTAAAAAATACTTCAGGGTTAGTAAACACAAGGGTAACTGATGCTGCAAGACAAAAAATGTCTCAAGGTAACTTTAATATTTCCTATTTCCAAGTTGGAGATAGTGAAGTATCATATAACACTTTACCTAACACTTACAACCAATCGTTAACTAATATTTTAGAACCTAATTTTAATTCTCAAAATTCTAGTGGACAACCACAATCTAACAAACAAAATGTTAAGTATCCATATTATGTTGATGGAATTACAGGTAATACTTACGGAATTCCGTATATGGATTCTATAGTTAGTCCTGTATATAATAGAGCACCTCTTAGAGGTTTTTTTACAGGTAATATAACTGCAGAAACTATTAATTGGAGCGCTTTAACCAATAATCAATATGTAATTAATTCAAATTACATCATTGATATGTCAAGTTTAAATTGTACGAATAAGATAACTTTAATAAATGCGGTATGTAACCCAACCGCAAATAGAGGTCCTTCAGTTGGAGATTTTTTAACCATTTTTTATAATGGTAAAGGAATGGATGATTGTTATTGCGATAATTTACCAACCCCAACTCCAACACCTACACCAACATCAACTTCAGAAATAACAACGAGTCAAACCCCAACACCAACACCAACAAAAACACCTTATGATTGTAACCCAAGTCCAACACCAACACCGTCTAAAACACCTTGTTTAACACCTAGTGCTAGTAGAGCGTGTCCACCTCCACCACCACCTGACTGTAAAATGGCGATTGATAGTTGTCACCCAATGATGACATATAGAATTGTTGCAATTTGTGATAACGAAATCACATTAGATAGACCAACACCTAATTTTGGTTGGTTAAGTAATATGTGTTATGCGAGAGTGTTAATATATCCACCTAACATGACAACTATTTACGATAGTTTTACTCCAAGACCACATTGGGCGGATGATGTTATAAATTACGAATCAATATGTGATATAGACCAATTTGATGTTAAAGTTTGGAATATGAATATTCCTTGGTCAGAAAGCCCGGCAGGGTTATTTGAAACCTTAAATAAAGGATATACCGAATTTGGTTCTATTAGTTATCTTGGAACCAAAGAATATTTAGGATATGCGTCCTCAAGTGGACAAACAGATTCTGATTCAGTTTATTATTATAATTCTTTTGATGAGCAAGTTATTGTAACGCCTGAAGAACAAAAAGCGATAGCGATTATACATTACACAAACAATACCATAGATTTCTTTTATGGTGAAAAGTTTGCGTTTGAACCATTTGACCCTGAAAATGTTGGAGATACTACAGGGGAGGCAAGAAATTTTAAACTACATATTCCTTGGTTAATGTGGCATAAAAATCCAAATTGTTGTAACGGACAAACATTTTGGGTTGACCCACCAGATTTCGAAGGATTAGATTTATTTGAAGTAAATTACATCCAATCAACTAAAAATATTGACATGAATTCGCCTGGTATTAGATACTATCATTTATGGGATAATAATCCTAATTTAGATGGATATCCTAATAGGGTTGGTAAAGTATTTCCTGACCAAAAAATAGTTGTTATTGATGATGAAGAAATAATTGCTGCAATGTCTTATAAATCTAATAGAAATTGGACATTACCGGCTCCTAAAATTTCATTAATAACTCCTAATGTGTGTGGAACAGATAATAATTCTGCTGAAGGTTTATTAACAGGGGCAAGTCAATATCTACACGTCACATATAGATTTACAGATACTGACACTTGTTTAAATTCTTTACATTGTAATTACTATGTACCAATACAAGGTCCTAATATTGTTTGTTTACCAATTACTTCACAAAACGTTGGAGTTAGATTTGGTGATGAATTTCCTTGTTTGAATCAACCTTTTTCACCTATAACCACTACAACCACAACTTTCCCATATACAACAACCACAACAACGACAAATCAAAATTGTTATTGTTGGCAAATAACAGTATCGTCACCACCTGCAGTTGTAAATATTACAAATTGTTTTGGAGTTTTAACCGCGATAACTTTAACTGAAACGGTTAATTTTGGATGTTCACAAACAACACCAACTTCATTAGAATCAATATCAACACTTAACTTAGGGTTATGTGATGAAGTAGTACAATGCGGAGGCTCTCCAACAACTACCACAACAACAATATGTCCTGATTATTGTAATGTAGAAACTGGGTTTTATGCTAATAAATTTGAAATTATTTGTCAAGTTGTTGACGGAGAAGGAAGACCCGAATCTTCAGAGTGGAGAATAATTGATTTCACAAACCAATTAACATCAACGATGATTAATGGTTATATAACTAAAGAAGGTTTAATTAATAATACATTTGTTATTACAAAAGAACTTTATGAAGACGCTGACATTTATAATCTAAATGATTATATTGAACTAACTCCGGTTAAAACTAATCTACCATCTTTAAATTTTGGGGATGAGTATTATTTTTATGGTTCTTTGGAAACCGATATACAAGCAACAATATATGAAATGAGATATAAAGTTAATTTGGGACAAACTGAGTTCCAAACAACCTCAAACCCTACTTGGACTAATGGTAATCCTTCATATATTACTGAAATTGGGCTTTACGATTCTGACAAAACACTTATGATTGTATCTAAACTGCAGTCACCTGTATTAAGACAAGGTATTCAGCAGTTTTTAGTAAAATTCGATTTCTAGTATGAAAAAAAATTTAAAAGAAAGTCCGAAAGTACTCGGACTTGACATCTCAACCAAAACTATAGGTTGGGCTTTGTTTGATATTCAAACACAACAATTATTAGAGTTAACTCATATCTCACCAGTTCCAAAACCAAAAGAAGAGGATAAAATGAGAGAACTCCTTTTAAAAAGTGAAATTTTTAAAAGTAAACTAATTCAATATAAAGAATTAGGAATAACAAAAGTAATAATAGAAGAACCATTATTAAACTCAAATAATGTATATACCATACAAACATTACTAAGATTTAATAGTTTTATTTGTAAACTTATATATGATGAATTAGGAATAGTACCTAATTTTATCTCCACGTATAATTCAAGAAAAAATGCGTTTCCTAATTTAGTACAACAAAACGATAAAGGTAAGTTTGTTTTGTTTGGTAACTATCCAAAAGATTGTGATAAAAAACAAATTATTTGGGATTTGGTTGCAAAAAAAGAACCTCAAATTCAGTGGTTATACACAAAAAACAATACACTAAAGAAAGAAAATTATGACCAATCAGACGCCTATTGTTGTGTCTTAGGTTATATGAAACAAGAGAAAATTTGGTAGTTTTTAACTACCATTTTTTTTTATACCGAAATTGTTTGAATCGGATTTACAACTAATAATCTAAAATTAACAATAGGTTGAACCATACCATACTGATACGTATTGGTATATATTTGTGTTAGTGATGATGTAGTACAAGGGTCACTGGGCACACCAACAAAACCGGCAACATTTTTATAAATTAAAGTATTAGATAAGTTTCTAACCTGAAGTAGTATTCTGTATGAAGGAGGATTAGGTAAAGAAATTGTGCCAAAAAAATTATCACCAGGACCACATTGAAGTAATAATTTAGTATTTAACTGAACCCAATTAACCCCAGGAACTGCTTGATTGTTTCCAAACAGATTGATAAGACTATAATCGCCTGTAAAATATGAATACCAAACAGAACCACTAAACGGACTTATTGAATCATCCAAATTAACAAAAACATTAAATTCTGAATTTGATGGTCCTGGAATTGTAGTGGTTGTTGTTGATGATTGAAAAACAATTACAGATTGAGTACTGGTTGGGGTTGGGGTGTTAGTTGGTGTATTAGTTGGAGTTGGTGTATTAGTTGGAGTTGGTGTATTAGTTGGAGTTGGTAAAACACAATTAGCACAACCACCGGCATTTGAATAACCATAAGGCCCACCCGTTATTTGAATATTATTACCACCCGAAACCTCGTCAACACTACCAAGATAAGAAATACATCTATCATTACCATCAACTTTTGCGTTGAATACCATGTATTTTATTAAAGAACCACCTGAAGGGGTTGTTAAGTTTTGACTTGTATAGTAAAGAGTGCCATTAATACAATCTTGGAATTCTAAACTAGTAGGACATTTAATAACAGCATCAACCACATTAAACTTAACATCACCTGAAAAATCACAATTTCTAATAACTTCAGGAGAAACTGTCGGAGTTACTGTTGGAGTAGGAGTTGGTGTTGGACTATAATTACTTAAAGTTGCATCAACATCAATAAACGGGCAAGGATTGGTTGAACTTGGAGTTGGTGTTTGTGTTGGAGTTGGAGTATTTGTTGGGGTATTACTTGGAGTTGGACTTACCAAACAATCAAAAATTGCATCAAAGTTAAATACGTCACAATTTAATGTTGGTGTAGGGGTAGGTGTAGGACATAGAGTAGGTATTAAATTATCTTCACATAAATCAGGACAAGAACTTGTGCAAGGATATTTACCTGACATAAGACAAGGACCTTCAATAGTATTAGATAAACACCATTGATTATAAGTCGATGAAAAATAAATATAATAACTGGCGTTATAGTAAACATCGTAACTATTATACGAACTACCACTTTTAGTATAGTTACCATCAAAATCGTAACCAGTATTAACCACACAATAATCAGTATTTACACAAACAGGCATATTAAGATAAAGTTTCTATTACAACACAATTATTATCATCAACAATTTTTAAATTATAACTAGTTTGACCATCCATCACTGGTGGTATTTGAAATACATAAGGTAATGATGGTGAAGTTATCGTAGCAACATAAACACAAGTTGTAATTGGGTTGTCACAAATATAAACATCAAAAGGACTTGTACCTGTTATATTGTTAATTGTAATATCGGTTGGCATTTAATTGTTTTATAATGATAAATATAAGACGTTGGAAAAACTTGTGAAGTTTGATTATTGATTATTTTTATTTATACTTAATATGATGATGGATGATGGAGAAATATTGGTTGATTTAATAAGGGATTTATTCGGTAAGGAAAAACAACATTACGAATCTAAAGGACAAATTGCGGTAAACTGTCCACAATGCGACGAAGGAAAAAACAAAGGTAACTTAGAAATTAATTACATTCAACATGTTTTTAAATGTTGGAGTTGTGCTGAGGTTAATGAGATGAAAGGACCTTTGGGTAAATTAATTGACCAATACGCAAACAAAAAACAAAAAAAGATATACGCCGTTTTCAAACCTGAAGAACAAACTGTAAAAGAAGTTAAGAAACCAAAAATCAAATTACCCGAAAGTTATGTAAGAATAATGGATTCTTCTGAGAAATATCCTGTTAGAAGACAGGCATACACTTATCTTAAAAATAGAGGTATTGATGATTATATGATTAGAAAATACCAAATTGGTTTTTGCGATAAAGGTTCTCATATGGGAAGAATTATTGTCCCTTCTTTTGATAAAGAGGGAGAACTTAATTATTATATTGCAAGAAGTTGGGACCCACACTCAAAAGCAAAATACAAAAACCCAGATTATGAAAAGGACAAGATAATTTTCAATGAGAGTATAATTAATTGGAAAAAAGATATATTCTTAGTTGAAGGTGTGTTTGACGGATTCTTTGTTGATAATAGTATTCCATTATTGGGAAAATATATGAGTGATTTATTATTCAATACTATATATGAAAAGGCGAGAGGGGAAATAACAATTGGTCTTGATGGTGACGCATTTAAAGATGCGGTTAAATTATATGAACAATTAAATGGGGGAAGATTATTTGGAAAAATTAAAATATTGAAGTTACCTAATGATAAAGATATTTGTGATTTGAGAGGTAACATAAATGAATATTATTATAAAATGAAACACTAATGGATTTAATAGAGATTGCTGATGATATAAGAAAAGTTTTAGATGAAAGAAGAAAAGAAATTGAACTTACTTTCATCGAAGAAGACCATAAATATTTTATGAAAGATACAAAAGGGGAACTAAAAGGTGATTTCCCATCAGTATCAAAAGTAATGAAAGTTTTTTATGACGAGTTTCCAACAGACGAGGCCGCAGAGAAAAAAAGTAAAGGAGACCCTGTTGTTAAAGAAAGATTGTTGAAAGAATGGGCGGAAGCCGGAACATACTCAACAAATATGGGAAGTAGAGTGCATTTCCATTTAGAGAAGAAATCTTTGGAAATGTTCCAATTAGAGAAAGAAGTTAGAGAACCGATATTTGAATGTGACTTTACACAAATATTAAAGGGAGATTCAATGATTCACGCAGGAACTAACTTCTTGGAGTTAATGAAAGAAAGAGGTGCGGTTCTTTTAGATACTGAGATTGTATTAGGAGACCCTGAGTTAGGATATACTGGTCAGGGAGATACGGGATGGTTAATTCATAATAAAGAAAAAAATGAGTACGGGTTTATTATAACTGATTATAAAACAAATAAGGAAAAGAATTTCCAAGAAAATCAGTTTACAAAAAGAATGAGACCGCCATTTGAAAAATTACCTAATATATCATTAGGACATTATTTCACACAATTACCTTTATATGGGAAACTTTTACTCAAAATGTTAAAGGGGACAAAATATGAAAATGTTAAATTATATGGTTGTATTATTGTTCACCTTAAAGACACTTCAAAGTTTGAAGAATATAGAGTCCCAAAAGAAGTTATATCAACCGTTCTTAATATGAATATGTCAGATTATTTGACTAAGATAAAAAAATAAATTATATTTGTAATATGGAAGAAATAGGAAAACCAAAAATCGATTTAAAACAACAACCAACTGTTGATTGTGAGAACTGCCAATCAAAATACTTTAAAGAAGTAGTTCTAATTAAAAAAGTATCTAAAATTTTAACAGGAAGTGGAGAAGACACTATGGTTCCGTTCCCAACTTATATGTGTAATAGTTGTGGACACGTTAATAAAGAATTTGAATTATTTTAAATATGTTAAGTCACAAAGAATTTTACTTTTGGTTGGACGGATATCTATCTGCCAAATCTAAAGAAGACAACAATGGTAATGTTTATTATATGGATGTTTTTCCAATAATAGAAAAAATGAAAGAAGTTAAAGAAGAAGATTTACCAAGAATCTTTACAAAAAGAGGTTGTGAAACCAAAAATAAATTATATGGAATCAACCCTGTTGAAATTAATATAAAAAAGGATAATGATTTAGGTTATCCACCAAAAATTGTAATGTAATATGAAATTAAAAGAGTTTTTAGAAGTGGCTTTAATTAGCAAAAAAAATCACACATGGGATTCAGGCGTAAAGTTTGTAGACGAAACTTGTCTTTATGGTGAAAATTTGGAGGAATATAAACTTCTTATTAAAGAATGTGATGAATTTGCTAAATGCGATTCGTTAGATATTTTAACGATGCCGTTAGTTAAAGGGAAAAATGGTGAGATTTATACTACTCAGACTATTAAATTATCGGATTTAATGGAATTTAAAGGTAGATGTTATTTATTGTCGTTAGCTTTAACACCTGAAATGTATGACCCAAGTCAATTACTTAAACCTGTTAAGAATGGTGCAGCAATTGGACCGGTAATTTATGACCCAATAACATTTGAACCAAGAAAACACATTTTATTAACTTGGTCTCCTGAAATGGTGCAAGATATATCAGTAACAAATAATGAATTAATGTTAAGAAATGATATTCATAAATTATTAGATGATGTTTTGGATAACCCTGAAGAATACAAAACTAAAGGTGTTAGAAGTGTTTTAGTGAGAGGGTTATTTGAAGTTATTGATAAAAATGATGGGTCTGAAGTTGATAGAAAAGTTTATGATATTGATTTAACCGTGAATAAACCTGAAGATGTCGGTTATCAAGTATTTTATTTAGAACAAAATGTGGTTAAACATGGTGAAATTAATTTAGAGTTAAAACATAAAGTAATACCGTCACATTTAAAAGATAAATTTATTCATGAAGTTGGTACTGACCCTAAGTTAATTACTGAGGAATTAATTGATAATTTTTTGGAAAATCAAGGGATTAATCGTTATACGGGTAGACTTGCGGAAATATTAAAAAAAAATAAAGAAGTTGAAGACAAGATAGCAAAAGTTGAAGAATACCATAAAAAAATGAAAAAAAATATGAAACTTAAAGAAAAAGATAAAAATGATTAATAAAATAGTGCACTTCTCTGATTTACACATAAGATTATTTAAAGACCACGAACTTTATCGCGGAATTTTAAATGATATGTTTAATCAATTTAGAGAAATTAAACCCGATAGAATCGTGTTTACAGGTGACTTAGTTCACTCCAAAAATCAAATGACGCCGGAACTCATAGAAATGGTTTCTTGGTTATTGACCGAATGCTCAAAAATTGCCATTATAATAATAATACCTGGTAATCACGATTTTATAACTAATTTTGAAAGGTTAGACGCGTTAACCCCAATAATAAATTCATTGAATAATCCTAAAATAATTTATTATAAAGATAGGGGAGTCTATGAAGATGAAAATGTATCGTGGTGCGTGTATTCCCAATTTCAAGGTAATATACCACCAGAAATTTCAGAAGGAAAGGGTGTAAAAATTGGTTTGTTTCATGGGCCAATATCGGGACTTAAAACAGATTTAGGTTATGATTTTGGAGACCATGCTTATGATATAGAAAAATTTAATGGATTAGATTGTGTTCTTTGTGGAGATATACATAAAAGGTCTAGTTTTGATATACCAAACGGGAAAAAAGGGAGGATGATAGGTTCATTTTGCCAACAAAACTATGGGGAATCGATTAGCAGTCACGGGTATGGAATTTTAAATGTCGATACAATGGAATATAAAACAATAGACGTTTTTAATCCAAAACCTTTCTTAGCATTTGCAATAGACTCATACGAAGATATTATCAATGGAACAGAAAAACTCACAAACGCATAAGTTTGAAATAAAAAACTTTAAAGATGTTTATGATTACTGTTATATTAATGGTATTATGGATATTAATTTTTTTGTTAATGAATGTTTTAAAAAAGGATTCGATATTAACAAATATGGACTACTTGGACAGGACGAAACTAAAGTTATTGAAAAGATAGTTGAAGTTCCGGTAGATAGGGAAGTTATTGTCGAAAAGATTGTGGAGAAAATAGTTGAAGTCCCTGTCGAAAAAGAAATTATTGTAGAAAAAATTGTTGAGAAACAAGTTCCGATTAATAATGAAGTTGTAATTGAGAAAATAATTGAAAAGGAAGTTCCTGTTGAGAAGATAGTATATATCACAAATTCAGACGATAATAAAGAAGAAAAGTTAAAATTATTACAAAATACTTTGTTAAATCTAAAAAAAGAATTATCTTTGAAGGACGAGAAAATAAAAGAACTTGAAAATAAAATAAACGAGTTAGAAAAACTAACAATAAACCAAGGAGCTGTTTTTTTAAAAGGCTCTAATTTAAATCAGAAACTATGAATACACTAATATGGATTTTAATTGCTTACGGAATGTCAAACATACTTGTTTACGGGTCAATATTTAATGCTCCAAGACAATTTATAAATGTAATTGGGAACACTGAAGGATTTCCTTTAAGATTTGTCTTCAAATTTATATCCGACTTAGTATCTTGTATGATGTGTACAAGTACTTGGGTTGGATTTTTCTTATCATTAACATTCTTCTCACCGACAAACACTTTATTCGGAACTAATGAATGGTACTCAATATTTTTAGACGGAGTGCTCGCGTCAGGTGCAGTATGGGCTTTCAATTCAGTAATTGAGTGGTTTGAACAAAATAGACCAAGTAACAATTAAAAACAAATATATATGCCAACATCAAAAAAAAGAGGTGGAGCTAAGGCTCACAGAAAAAGAGTTCAGAAAAGAAATGAACAATTGGGGTTAATGAAAAAAAACTTTGAAAAGAAGTACACACAAATGTTAGAAGAAAAGTTCAAAGAATTTCAAGAAAAATATTCCGCAGAAACCGATACTGTAGAGTATGATTCAATTGAAATTGAAGACACTAAAGAAGGTGAATAATGGATTTGTTTACTCCGGCAATAGAATTTAATTACGAAATAACAAACAAAGAAATGGAATTTGACAAACTTGATAATCCTTATATTAAGGTTATTTGGGAAGATTCTGCAGAGAACTTTACCCAAGAAAAACTTAGAAGTGTTAAAAATTATTTTCAAAAAAAGTATAACACAACAAACGTTTCCTTAATTACTAAGACAAAAGTTGCGGATGATGTTACACACAATGTCGACATATCATTCAATATATTAGATAAAAATTATCAGGTTGAATTAATCAAATTGTTTCTTAAATCAAAATCTAATGAAGATAAAATTGAAGAAATTTTAAAGATAGATTCTATTGTTGATAACAAACTAACACTTAGCGATAACGAAGTCATACCATTTAAAAAATGGTATATTAAGAAAATTGAATTTTCAAACTTCTTATCTTATGGTGAGAATCAAAAATTAGATTTTAATAAATGTGATGGAATATCTGTTGTAGAATCAAATCCGCCTAACTTTGGAGGAAAAACGGTGTTAACCGTTGATTTATTACTTTTCCTATTCTTTAACGAAACAACTAAGACTAGTAAAGCAGAAGAAATCTTTAATAGATTTACAGACAAGAATAAGGTTCACGTTAGAGGAGATGTTTTAATTGATGGTGATGAATATATTATCGTTAGAAATCTCGAAAGGAAAAAGTCAAAATCAGGTGAGTGGAACGTAAAGACTGAATTAGATTTCTTTAAAAAGTTATCTGATGGGTCTTTACAAAACTTCACCGGAGAACAAAGAAGGGAAACCGAAAACTTCATTAAGAACTCTATTGGGTCTAAAGAAGATTTCTTAATGACTATTCTAACTACCGCCACTAATTTAGAAGACTTAGTTGATTCAAAACCAACCGCTAGAGGACAAGTTTTATCAAGGTTTATGGGTTTAGACTTCTTAAAAAAGAAAGAAGAAACCGCTAAGGAAATCTACTCTGAGTTTTCAAAATCAATGATTTCCAATGTCTACAATAGCGAACAATTAAAATCTGATAATGAAACATTCAATCAGAATATCTCAAACTTAAAAGAAAATAATAAAGAACTTGAGGTAAAGTTGAATGATGTTAAAGATAGAATTGTTAAAGGTAAAGAATATAAAGATGGATTAACTAATAAAAAGTTTACCGACATAGACAAAGAACTCGTATTACTTCAACCCTCAAAAGTTGAGGAAGAGATTGAAGGTTTAGAAATCCAAAAATCTGGAGTTGAAAAACAATTAAAAGAAATAAAGGTTATTGAACCTTCGGAATTTTATTATGAAGATAAACACGATACCGTTAAAGAACAATATCAGGAAGAGTTAAAGAAAAAAATTGAAGTAGAAACCACTGTAAGAGAAATTGAAAAACTTAAAAGTTCTGTTAGTGGTGGAATTAAATGTGAACACTGTGGTATTGAATTATTAAATGCGTCAATCACTCAAACTAAAATATCTGAACTTGATGGACTTTTACAGCATAAAACCGAAATCGAAACCTTAATGACGGAATTATCCAACAAAGAAAAAGGATTTGTTCAGTTAAAAAAAGAGTTTGATGAGTATGAAAAAAACAAGCTAATTAAAGAAAAATATCTTTTGAGTATTGAAAGTTTTGATTTAAAAATATCAAACTTAAATGATAAATTAAAAAGATATAATGACATCCAAGAAAAAATATTGGAGAATAATAAAATTGAATCTTTAATCATTAAGGCCAATCTAAGACTAGATGAATTAGAAACTGAAAAAACCAATATAAACAAAAATATTAATAATAACAATTTTCAAATTGAAAATTTGACAGAAAAAATTCAACAAAACTTAAATAAAATTGTTAAAATTTTAGAAGAATCTGAAAAAGAAAAGATTTATAAGTTATATTTGGAAATATTTGGTAAGAACGGTATTACAAAATTAATTATGAAGACTATGATGCCGTTAATCAACTCAGAATTACAAAGGTTAATGGAGGATAGTGCTCATTTTAAATTAGAAGTTAGAATTAATGAGAAAAATGAGGTAGAGTTCATAATGATAGATAATAACACTCAAATTGAAAAACTAATGGTCTCAGGTTCGGGTTACGAAAGAACAATTGCGTCATTAGCATTGAGAGCGGTTTTAAGTAAGATATGTTCATTACCAAAACCTAATATAGTTGTATTTGACGAAGTATTTGGTAAAATATCGAATGATAATTTGGACATGGTTTCTGACTTTTTTACTAAAATAAAAGATTATTTTGAAAAAGTATTTGTAATAACCCACAATCCTTTAGTAACCAACTGGGCAGACAATGTGATTAAAATAAAAAAAGAAAATAATATCAGTTATGTGTCTCAGTAATAAATTTTTTTGTATCTTTGTATCATAAATTTAAAAATATGGAATATTTGTTATATGTATTTGCAAAACACGACAAACAAGAAAAGTTTGTAACATTCTTATCTGAAGAGATTTTTATAATGACTAATGATGATGGCATTAGATATTACTACGGTCCTGAATCTGTAATATTTAAGTTCAAAAGTAATGAGAAAACTGAAGACATTGGAGATTACTTAAATAATATTCTCGGATGTTCAGGTATAGTATTTTTCTTACAACCTTATGAAAAAGGTAAGTTATATTATTGGGTTGACTCAACAGTTAATAAACATTTATTTGGAATTGAAACTAAGGATGAAATGTCAGAACAAGAAAGAAAAGAATTTCAACAGTATGTTTTTAAAAATTTGGAATTAAATGAGATTGAGGATTGTGACGAGGACATTACTGACATCAAAGAATTCCTAAAAATAGATAAAAGTGACACACAACTAACTTTAGATGAATTATTAGATAAGATAAACGATAAAGGAATTGAGTCATTAACAAAGAAAGAAAAAGAATTATTAAAAAACTATTCAAAATAAAATACATGAAAGAAAAAAACACAGGAGCTCCGATTAATCAAGAAGAAATTCAACATTATCTTAAAGACATTCGTAAGATTAAAGTTATGACTCCGGACAGGGAGAAAGAGTTATCAGAAATGATGAAATCTGAGACTTTAACCGATAAACAAAAATCGGAGATTGAGAAAGAATTATTAATCGGTAATTTAAGATTTGTTATTACAGTTGCGAAACAATATCAAAATCAAGGTTTGGATTTTCCTGATTTAGTTGCCGAAGGTAATTTAGGTTTACTAAAGGCAATCAAAAGTTTTGATTGGTCTAAGAACTTGAGATTTATATCATACGCTGTTTGGTGGGTTAAACAATCAATCCTACAATCTTTAAATGATAACGCAAGAACGATAAGACTACCTGTAAATGTAGTTCAAGATTTACAAAGAGCGAAAAAAGAAGTCGAAAATACAGGAAAACAATTAGATGATAAATACACTTCATTACCAAGCATAATTAATTTAGATATGGATATTAATGAAGATGGAGACACTTTGTTTGACATCATAAAAAATGAAGATGCCGATATGCCTGACGAAGCATTCCAAACTAAAGACTTATTAAAAAATAAATTAATGGGATTGTTAAACATATTGGATGAAAGAGAAAAGGTTATAGTTGAAGATTATTTTGGAATATCAGGAACACCAAGAACTTTAGAAGATATTGGAGGAGATTTTAATCTAACGAAAGAAAGGGTAAGACAAATAAAAGAAAAGGCTCTAAGAAAATTAAGGAACGAAAGTTCAGTATTATTTGAATATATGTAAAAAAACAACAAACCTTCTATTTATTATAATAGAAGGTTTTTTAATTTTAAAAAAAAATGTTATGAAAAAAGTAAAAGAGTTCTTAAAGGAATATATGGATTATATTGTTTTTGTATTGGTATTAATAATTTTTTTAAAGACCTGCAAAACAAATGGTAAGATTGAGAATGTTGAAAAGAAATTAAATACAACAACTCAAAAAGTAGATTCATTAAATGAAGGTCTTAATAGCCTTAACAATAATTTAAAAAAAGAAATTAAATTAGAAGGATTAAAAAGCGAAAAAAGAATGATTCAATCTACCGATAGAAAAATTTTGGATGTTAATAGACAATCTGAAATTGATAAAGAGATTACAAATTTAGAAAAATAATGAAACTAATATGGGAATGGATTAAAAATAATCCTAATAGGACTATGTTTTTAGTTCCTATTCTATTAGTTGCAGGAATCTCCATTTCTCACGTTGTATCCTGGTACGATATCGCAAACCCAATTAGTTGGGCTATCTATCTTTCAATAGCAATTGAGATTGGGGCGATGTCCGCATTAGTTGCTGCAACAAACAAAATAAAAGGGGGAGTTTGGTTCATGTTTAGTTTAGTTACCTTCATTCAAATGATAGGTAACATTTTCTTTTCATATAAAGAGATTGATGCTAACGGTGAACTATTTAAATCTTGGATGGAGTTAACAAATCCTGTTTGGGAGGCTTTAGGTTCTGACACAAGTGATGTTGTCGCATCAAAAAGATGGTTAGCGTTTTTAGAAGGAGGTTTATTACCGATTATATCCCTAACATCTTTACACTTTTTTATAAAATATGATGACGGAAAACATAAAGAAGATGAAGTTACTCCGCAAGTTGAAACTAAAATAGTTGAGGTTATAAAAGAAGTTCCCGTAGAAAAAATTGTAGAAAAAATAGTTGAAGTTCCTGTTGACAGGGAAGTTATAGTTGAAAAAATAGTTGAGGTTCCGGTGCAAGTTAAACAAGAAGATGAAGATATTAAAAAATATTGGGAAGAAGTTGCGGAAGATTTATATGACCAAGAATTAACGGAAATAACAACTACTACAACAACTGAAGGTAAAAAAGTCTTATCATATACAAAACCTGATTAAAAAAATAATAATGATTATTGATGCTCGATATTATAAAATACGGGGAATTTAAACCTACAGGAAAACAAAAGAAAAAGCATCAAATAATCCTATCACACACATCAAGACCGGCAAACGAATATCTACTTTCATTAAAGTATCGTTATAACGGTAAATTTCCAAGAATACCTAATTATGTAATCACAAGAGACGGGAAGGTTTTAGAGACTCTATCTCCAACAGAACATACTAGTTTTTTTACAGAGCCAAATATAAATAGAAATTCTATAATAATAGTTTTAGAAAATTTAGGTTGGATACAAAAAGAACCGCTAAAAGATTATTACGTTAACTGGAATGGTGATATTTATAATGGTATAGTGTTCGAGAAAAAATGGAGAGATTATTTCTTTTGGCATCCTTACACAACAAGTCAGTTGGAATTAACTGCTAAGTTATGTAATAAGTTATTTAAAGAAATGTCAATTAACAATAAAGTAATTGGTCACAATACAAGAATAAATGGAATAGATAAATTTGAAGGTGTGGTAACAAGAAGTAATTTTGATGTAAATTATACTGATGTTAGTCCGGCTTTTAATTTTGAAGAATTTTTAAAATATATTGAACATGAATAATTCATTTGACGAAATTAAAAAATTATTAAACGCATCAAGAACAATGCTTTCAGGTCCTAAAGGGATACAAGAAAGTAATAGAATAAAAAAACAATATGGATTGTTAACAGAACAAGGAGTTGACATGACAGATGATGACAGGTTAACAAAATTAAATCCTGCTAAATCAGTTGAAGATTCAATCGAAGACGATTATGAGGTATTTGATGATGGTAAAGATAAAGAAACGACTTCAAAAGATAAAAAACAAGGGTATAGAATATCTGGCGGGATTATGGTTTTACACGGCAAAGACCAAACAGAACTTGAATTAACCACTGATGAGAAAACCGCGTTCCAAGAGACTATGGATGAATTTGTTAGTGAAGTATCAGATATGTCTGAATTTAATAAACTGAATCTATACACAAATAATGTAGAGTGGTCAGGTAAAATAATTGATATGGATGTTGATTTTTACATGTCAATAGGTGAAAAAAATGGTGTTTATATCAATTCAAAAATGATAAAAGTTGACGATGAATTAATTGAGGTATTAAATAAACTAAGAGCTTATTATGAAAAGTTTAAATCTAAGTGGGCATTAATTATCGCATCTAGAAAGAAAACAAAAAAATCTGAATAATGAATAGTTTAAAAAATTTTGATTTGAAATTTATCCTAATTATATTATTGATAGGAGTTATTTTTTTTATGAGAATGTGTGGCGACGGTAAACAAGACCCACCTAACATAATAAATGTTGATGGTAAAAAATATCAAGTTATTAAAAGAATTGTGGACACTCAATATGTTAAAACAAGTCAAACAATTTATAAGGAAGGTAAAACAATATATGTTGAAACTCCGATTTATATTGATGTTCCGGCTAAGGTTGATACTGGGTCAATACTAAAAGACTACTTTGCCAAATACACATATAAAGACACTTTAAAATTAAAAGATAGTTTAGGTTACATATTTTTAACTGACACTATTACTAAGAATAAAATACTTAATAGAACCTTTAAGGCTGATATTAACAAAATTATTATTAAAGATTCTGTTATTGTTAGACCATTTGAAAATCAATTTTTTATTGGAGGTGCAGCAGGACTTGACAAAGTAAATGTGGTTAATTTTGTGGGGCCTTCATTTATGTTAAAAACTAAACAAGATAGAGTTTTTACTTTAGGAATAGGATATAGTAATACAAAAACTATTTCTTTCCAATTAGGAACTTATTGGAATATTAAATTCAAAAAATGAAAAAATTAAGAGAAACGGCATCATCTGTTAAAGACTCATTTAATGTAGAATTAAGTAAATTAGGGTTAGAACCTAGTTTAGAAACCTCAATGGCCTCCCAAGAAATGAAAACAGGATTAAATATTCCTGTTGAAGAAGAAATAATTTTAAAAAAACCTATAAAAAAAGGAATATCTGATAAACTTGTTGGTAAAGATAAAATGAAAACACCAATAGGTAAATTATATTCTATTGGTAAATCAGAAAATAAAGAAGCTACAGGTGCTGGTGCCGGTGTTGGAGCCTATAACGCGCCACTATTCACAACCACAAAAAGAGAAATGGAAGAAAAATGGTCTCAAAAATATAAAAACAGTATTGATTGTAATAACCCTAAAGGATTCAGCCAAAGAGCTCATTGCCAAGGTAAAAAGAAAAAACAAGTTTCGGAAGAAAAGTTAAAAGGTGGAAAGGCCGATAATAAATCTTTTGAAGATTTAGTTAAAAAAAACAAACGTAAAGGTAAAGATAATAGTGTTGTTGAAAAAGAATTAAAAAATCAACTTAATAAAGGAATGAAAGTTGAAATGGAACATACCAAAGACAAACAAAGAGCCAAAGAAATTGCTATGGACCATTTGTTTGAAGACCCAAAGTATTATGATAAGTTAGAAAAAATTGAGACTAAAGAATCTTTAGGGAGTCATTTAGGTAAAGTTGCATTTAAAGATAGTGATTTCGTTAGAAAAAGTTTAAAAGAAAAACCAAAAAAAACTGAAACTAAAGAGGCAACAGGAGCGTCTTCTGCCGGGGCTTATGTTACAACTGCCGCATGGGCAAAATCAACAAAGAAAAAAGATTGGAGAGGGAAGTCTAAAACTCAAATACCTGGAGGAAAATTCGTCCAAGTTAAAGAGAAATGTAAGAAATTTCCTTATTGTAATCAAGGAGATATTAACGCTCTTAATATTTTTGAAAATGAAACTTTAAAAAAGGTAATTACTAAGATTAGTGAGAAACATAATATTAGTGAAAACACAATTAAAAGAATTATATACCAAGAATATCAGAAAAAGATTTCAAACAAATAAAACTTATAAGATATTTATTAATAAAAAATTATCATGAAAAATAGGAATATAAATAAAATCGTATCTAAAGTTCTTAAAGAAACTTTGGAAGATAAAATTGAAGGTATCGAATCTGAAATTGAAAATATGAATGAATTAGAGGAAAGTCATGACGACCCATTTATATATCAATATACCGGTGGTAAAAAATATAACCCTATTGATTACAAAGAAATACCACTAGGTAAAGGTGAAATAGGTATTGACCAAGATATGTTAGATAGAAATACTGGAGTAACAATTGAAAAAGATTTTACTGATGAGTTTTTAAATCAAATGGATTTAAGAGATTTGTTAGGCGATGATGGCATTACTGGAAGTGATGACGATGATGACTTTGAACCAATAGCAGAAGGAAAAGAAATGTGTGAACAATGTGGTAAAGGTTCTATTATGGAAGGAGAATGTTCTGAGTGTGGATATAAAATGGAATCTAGTATGGATGAAAATATACATAAAACACTTAAATTTAATAAAAAAAATAAATTTGATTATATTGAAGAAGATACTTTAGATTTTGAAGATTTTGATTCTGACCCAATAAAACCAAATGTTGAAGGATGTAAAGCGACTATGGAAATTATGCGTAGAGGCGAAGATTGTCCTCATTGTGAAGAGATTTTAAAAAACTATAACTGCGATGCTTTAAATGAATCTTTATCTAGAAGACAGAAAAAATATTTAGACAAAAATAAAAATAATAAAATAGATTCTGAAGATTTCAAACTTTTAAGAAAAGGTAAGAAAAAAGAAACTAAAGAAGGTAAGAAATTTCCTGATTTAAGTGGTGATGGTAAAGTAACAAGAAAAGACATCTTAATGGGTAGAGGAGTTAAATTTGGTAAGAAAAAAAATAAAGTTAAAGAGTCTGTTGAATTAACAGAAGAAGAAATGATTGATTTGATTGAAAACATTGTTAATGAACAAAAATCTAAAGAAACTAAGTTAAGACCTATTGGTAAACCAAGAGGACTTGAGACATACGAAAAGGCTCATAAAGGTTCTGGTAAAGAAAACGAAGATTATATTAAATCTGTCGCTAAGAAAATGAAAGAGTATCTTAAAGATGGCTCAAAAGCGGAATATTCAGATAAACCTAAACACTTCCCAAAAGGTAACGGTCAATTAGCTAAGATGAAAACGACAAAGTACTCAATGTCAGATAAAGCTGGTGAATTTTTAGATGATTACTTTAGACCGGGTATGGAAAATTTAGATTATGATGAAATTCACCCAAATGAAGATTGGATGAAAGATAATATAGAAGGTTCTTCTAAAACAGGTAATAATCCTAAATGGGCTAACGCGGAAGAAACTGAATTAGGTAAAAAAATTAACAAAAAAAGAAAAGAAAATAAATACGCAAAGGCTAAAAGAAAAGCGTATAATAAATCGCCACAACCTATTATTTCTGACGAAGTAGGTAATGAGGATGGAGATGGAGTAAATATGACATTAGAATCTGAAAATATTAAACAACTTAAAATGTTAAACGAAGAGTTTTCAAGAATAAATAACTTAATGTCTTATAATCGTAAAACTCAATAATACACATTTAAATTAATTCACCTATTATTTCTCCATAAGACAAAATCTTATGGAGAATTTTTTTAACTATATAACAAAGCCATTAAATCCTGAAGATGTTGATTTGTGGTTTAGAATCAACAATGTTATTCCTGAAAAATTAGAATTGTTTTCTGATTTTTCACAATCTTTAAATTTAATAATATGTGAAACATATTTAGGTGAAGAATTAAAATCTAATGAAACAAAAATTACTCTATCTAATGAAGATAATGAAAAACATTTTAGTTGGTGTTGGAATAAAACAATAGATAATTTTAAAAAAGAAAATCTTACTTTTGAAAACAATGGTGAGCATTATGAGTACTTTAAATCGTTTTTCGAAGAGATATTTTATAATCAAAAAGAAAAAGTGGTTAGAGATTCAATTAATAATTTTTTTAATGATTTATTTGATTTGAACAAACCATTCACTAAATCTGATTTGGACATGATTTCAGCAATATACAAACTATTAGATAAAAATTTGAAAAAATAAAAAAACCTTATTATTATTTACAATAAACAAAAAAAATTTATGTTTTAATATAACATAAAATAAACAAACAGTTAAGATAAAATGGAAACACTAGAAAAAATCAAAACTATGACTGAAGAATTATCAGTTGACGCTGCTAAATTTTTTAAAGGTAATAACAGTGCTGGAACTAGAGCAAGAAAAACCTGTCAAGAAATTAAAGACCTATTACAAACTTTAAGAAAAGAAATTTTAGAGCACAGAAAAACCGAGAAATAATGTTTAACATGGACTCAGCATACCTATTCTTGTTTATATTTTCAATTCTTAGTGTGTTGAGAGTGGTTTTTAAATTTGTAAGTTCCCTATTACAAGACCCACCACAAAGATTGGTTCTTAGTGGTTGGGAACTTATTTTTATCGGTTTATCCATATCTTATTGTTTAACTTACTTAATAAAAATATAAAAAATGAGTTTATATAAAGAAATTTCAAAATTATTACCCCATCTACAATCAGTACGAAAAATAAAAGATTATTTAAGTATTGACGTATCTTTCCCTAAATCTTGGAAATTACCAAAAAAGTTTGTTGAGGAAGATAAGATAATGGAACAACAATCACCAAATCCTGAAGAAAGATTAATTTCTTTTGTTTCAGAAATAGATGAAATTACAATTGATAATTGTCTAACAAACATTCAAAATATTATTCAATATAATAGAGAAAGAGAAGAGAAAGAAAGATTGTTTGATGAAAAAGTGAAAGAATTAAAAATTGTTTTTGAAAAACAAACTTTAAAAGAATTACAAGATTTAAAGTTTAATATTAAAAATAAAAAAGTTCAATTAGAAGATAATGAAGAAGAAATCAGAACAGCTAAATTGGTTGAAAAGTGAAGTTGAAAAAGATAATCGACAATTATCCAAAGAAAAGGAAGATTTTATTAAACAAATAAAATCAATAAAAAAAGATAACATAATTAAAGAACAACCAAAACAAAAACTAAGTATATGGCAAAGAATAATAAAGGTGTTAACGAATTAGTTGAAAGATTGGCGGTATTATCAGATTCTGTGGACAAATTCTTTCCAAACGGGAAGAAAATGGTTGTTTTTGAATTAAACAAAAATGAATTTGAAAATGCCAAAATACAATTTGGTATGATTGGAGGCGATGTTAAAAGATTTAATGTTGATATGTCAGGAATTGAAATTATCTTTATTGAAGATGGGTTGTTGAATACCGAAGAAGGTAATTCTTAGGAAATCCTTTTTCAACTAATATATTATATAAATATTTTCTTTGAGCGGTTGAAACATCTTTAACCAACAAAACATTACCCTTATTCTCTTTCATTAGTACTTCTGATAAACTATCTACAAACCTATCAGAATCATAAACATTCTTCAATGTAAAAAGCTTAAAATTTTCATCTTCTTGAAGAATAATCTTGTTATTTAGTTTTGAAACCATTTTATAACCACCAGTTAAATGTTTTTTAATAAATTCATTTAAAGATAATTTTTTTTTCTTTTCGTAATCTAAAATATATTCTTCGGGATAATAACGATTTATTCTTACAATTTTATAATCAGAATCTTCTAACTCTATTTTAATCTGTCTACCAAATTCATCTTTCATATAGATATTATCATTAGACGTGCCCAATTCTAATAACGCTAATTCATAGGTACATTCAAAACCATTTTCATATTTTTTATAGAACTTAGTATCGTTACTATTTTTAATCAATAATTCATAATAATCAACGGCTCGTTTATTAGTTTTAAATTTATTGATTATTTTCTTTTTTATTTTATTCTTAAAAAGAACAATAATATAATTGTGATTCATATTAAATAAATTATGACCCTATAATAATAAGTAAATGAGTAATGAAAATTTTTATACAATTCTTGGAGTTAGTGAAAACGCGACTCAAGACGAAATAAAAAAGGCTTACAGAAAAAAGGCAATAGAATATCATCCCGATAAAGGAGGTTCTGAGGAACAGTTTAAAAAAATATCAGAAGCTTACGATAATTTGGGTGATGAAAATAAAAGAAGAGATTATGATAATAAAAGGAATAATCCATTTGCCGACTTTGGAGGTTTTGGAGGTAACCCATTTGAAGATTTTTTTGGAAACCAATTTTATAGACAAAGAAAAAGGACTGTACCCGATAAAGTAATTGATATAAATGTTGGAGCGATAGAATCCTTTAAAGGAAGTGAAAAAACTATAACATACCAAAGGAAACACTCTTGTAAAATGTGTAACGGTACTGGTGGTGAAAAAAATATTTGTAGTGATTGTTCAGGTAACGGATTCTTTGAAACCAGAATAGGAACAGGACTATTTGTACAATTGGTTAGACAACCATGTCAAAAGTGTAGTGGGAATGGATTTTCATTTAAAAGTAGATGTATAACTTGTAACGGAGAATCTACAATAACTCAAATGGAGACAATATCATTTAAATTACCTGTTGGGGTTGACAACGGTCAGTTTTTTAAATTACAGGGCAATGGAGATTACCATCAAGGGATATACGGTAATTTAGTAATAAAGATTAATCTTGTTTCAGAAAACAATTTTGAAAAATCCGAAAACGATTTAATTTATAATTCTTATCTAACAATAAAAGAAATACAAAAAGATACTATTGATATTCCTCATCCTGACGGAATGTTAAATATCAAATTACCAAACGAATTCGACACTTCAAAACCATTAAGAATTAAATCAAAAGGATATTACGGACAAGGAGATATGTATGTTAAATTATTTATAAAGATTAAAAGAAATCCTTAAATAATTTAATTGTTCCGTATATTGATGAGAATAAAATATACATTGATATTAAAACCATAATCCAATGAGTTGGATTTAATCCCTTTTTTTTACAATTACCACAAGGTTTTTTTGTTTCCATATTAATCAAATAAATAGTATTGGATAAATTTACCATTTATTTTTGTATTTGTAAAGGACTCTATAATGTTATGGTCACCATCCTCATCAATAATTATAACATTGTTCTTATGGGGGTTAAATAATTTTCTTGGATGTCTTATAGATGTGTTAATAGTTAGAATGATTTTATCATCTCTAACTTTATCAATCCACATATGATAATCAAACTCTAAGAAGTTATCTCTAACAATTAACGCACATTCCTTATCATAAGAATCGCACCAACCAAGTATTTTATTTATTTGTTTACCAACAACAGGTTCAATATCCTGTAAAGAATCTAAAATTTCATCATAAGGAACTCTTTGTAAATGATAATTACCTTGACCTTCTCTAGAATGAGGATTGGCCTCAACATCTATTGTTTGAAGAATATTTCCGTTTTGGTATTCAAATCTGTGGATTAATTTATGTTCTAATAATAAAGACTTTAATGTTTCTAATAATTTCATACTATTATAAATATCAAAACCCCCCGAAAAATCGGAGGGTTTTTTTATTTTTCATCACCTGGATTGGGGGATTTAAACCCGAACTGACACCCTCAGTTCTTTAGGGTTGGGTTTTAAGGATTTCCCAACATTCCCTCATTCACAATACAAATATACGAATTATTTTGATTCCAGCCAAATTTTTTTCTATATTTTTTTAGGTGAATTTATTTGCCTTTTACAATAAAATACCTATAATTTAATAAAAAAACTATGCTATCTTACATCGGAGGAAAATCAAAAATCGGTAAATGGATTGTCCCATTCATACCAAAAGATATTGAAACATACGTAGAACCGTTTTCAGGAATGTATTGGGTTTACTTCAATATGGAATTAAAACAATATCCTAACTTAAAAAAAATCGTATATAACGACTTTAATCCATTAAACTATAATCTGTTTAATTGTGTTAAAAATCCAACAGAATTGTTGAAAGCGATAAACTCGATTGAATGTCAACAATTTGGAGTTGAAGATACTCCACCACATTTAAAAGAACAATTTGTAAAATTTCAAACAGAAATATTCAACGAAGGATTTAAAGTTAATGATTGCGATTATGAAACCGCGGCTAAATACGTATACATAATAACACAAGTTTTTAGTGGGTCAAAACCTGAGACAAGTTCATATATAGATTTAAAAGGTAAATATAAATCAAAATATTTAACATTTAGAGATAAATTAAGTAAACCTGAATGGGTTGACCATTTTATAAAAATAACCGAAGTAGAGAATATGGACTTTGAAGATGTAATTAAAAAATACGATAGTCCAACGTCTTATTTTTATACCGACCCACCGTACTGGAAAACAGAAAATTATTACTCAAATCACGATTTTGATAGAAATGACCACGAAAGACTTGCAAACTCATTAAAAAATACTCAAGGAAAATTTTCTTTATCTTATTACGATTTCCCAATTTTATCAGAGTGGTTTCCAAAAGACCAATATAGATGGGAAAGTAAGTTATTTGCCAAGGCGGCGGCCGCTAAAAAAGGAAAGTCCCAAAATATGGGAGAAGAATTATTAATTTTGAATTATTAAAAATTTTCCGTAATTTTGGATATTTATTAGTAAAAACATTTGATATGAAAATAACATCTTTATTAGGCAAGTTAATTGTAGAACAGTCAAGATTCCAAGTATTGTATGACAAAGTAGTAAAACCAAAAGACCCAAAAGACCCTAAATCAAAAGGGTTGATGACTTTTGATATTTTAAAGGCATTAATATTTGCCGACCCAACAACAAAGGCGCCTGAAAACTTCGATGTTGAAGGAGCTTCAATTGAAGATATGGACAAAGTTAAGGCAGGTAAGTTTGTACAATGGATTCTTAAAAATTATTTAACATTTAAACCTTCAGAAGGGGGATTACCTGATGATATTGATGTTAAAAGTAAAGAATACCAAAACGCTAAGAAAGAGTATCTTAGATTGTTTATGGAAGACTTATTTAAAGTTACGGATGATTTAAAAAAGTTTGAAAGATTTAAACAATATTTTCCTGAAGATAAGAGAGATATAAATAAATTTACCGTTAAGTCATTATTTGATTTCTTAGAAACATTTGAATTACCTGAGAATGTTAAAAAGAAATTAGAAAAAAGTCAGACCAAAAAAGAAATTAGAAAGGAAAGAAAAGGTTATAGTCACCCTGGTGCTGAAATAATGTTAGTTGGAGATGAATACACGCTAATTAAAATTGAAGGAACGGGTGAAAAACAAAAAGAGGCCGCTAGTTGGTATGGTGGTTATTATGATTACGATAAAGGAGAATCAAGATGGTGTACATCACCTCCTAACTCTTCTCACTTCATGCACTACGCAAGTAAAGGACCTCTTTATGTAATATTAGCAAATGACGATAAAGGTAAAGTTGGTGAGAGAACAGGATTACCCCAAGAAAGGTATCAATTCCATTTCCCTGATAGTCAATTCATGGACAGAGCGGATAGACAAATTAATCTTGTTGACTTCTTAAATAACAAGGCACCTGAATTAAAAGAGATATTTAAACCTGAGTTCGCGAAAGGTTTGGTAACAAAGGGTGGTAATAAAGTACAAATAGATTACCCTAACAGTGCTGCGGGTAAATTCATTGCACTATACGGTTTTGAAGATTTATTTGAATCTTTACCTGAGACTGTTGAACATATAGTAATTACGGTTACAGGTAGTGATTCGGTTGCTTTTGATGTACCAGAATCTTTAGGTAGATTTACAAATCTAAGAGCGTTGTTATTACAAAATTGTGTTAAGAGTCTTCCTGAATCAATTGGAAAACTTAAAAAATTACACATATTAAGTTTACCTGACAACAAACAAATAGAAACTTTACCGGTCTCAATTATAGATATTCCTGACTTAACATTCATTAATTTAAAAGGAAGTAATCCTAATTTAATTATGCCTCCAGCTTTAGCCGAGAGAGCGGTTGACCAACAAGACCAATTATATTATTTAACATAATTTTATTATCTTTGCCTTATGAAAAGGATTGAAGTAGATATTTGGGTAAATCAGTTCATCGGATTTTTCGACAAAAACCCCGGTGAACTAACCCAATTAATCGGAAATATTGATAAAGAAATATTTTTCGATAAAGTAAGACAAAGATGTTTTAAAAACCTAGACGAAGGGGATGAAGTATCTCTAACCCAAAAACAACTCATCGATATCATTGTTAGTCTTAATAAAGCTAATACGGTCATTGTAGACGTTGACAAAATGGACTATCTGTTCCAAAAAACAAAATTCGGTGATATTTGTTTAAATTAAATTTGGCAGTCTCAAAAAAAGTCCTTATCTTTGTATTATAAATTTAAAACAACAGATTATGACAATTGAACAGTTAAAAGAAACAACACCGGCAGTATTCACAACTCAACCATCACCAAAAATGTCAAACAAATATGTATTTGTTCCGACTATTGACATCATTGAAAATTTCAATAGAGAAGGTTGGCAAATCGCAACGGCAAAACAAACGGGTAAAGGGATTTATGGACTCCACGAAATTAGGTTTAGAAATGGAGAATTACCAAAAGTAGGGGACTCGTTAGTTGAGGCGATTATCCGAAATTCTCATAACGGAATGGCAACCTTTCAGGTAAGTGCGGGATTACACCGACTAGTGTGTAGTAATGGTTTAACGGTACCGACATCATTATCAGAATCATTCAATCTAAGACACAAAAGTTTTGACTTAGATGAGGTTAAAAGATTAACAGAGAGTTTTGCCGGTAGATTACCAATCATCCAAACCTCAGTAGATAAAATGATGTCAAAAGAGATGTCAGAAAACGAAAAGATGGATTTTGTTAAACAAGCAACTCAAGTTAGATGGAAAGTTGGAAAACTTCCGGCAACATTAGACCTAAACTCTCTATTGATACCTAACAGAGAAGAAGACAAACCAAACACATTATGGAATGTTTTCAATGTGGTACAAGAGAAATTCGTTAGAGGTGGAATTCAATACACATCAAACGGTGGTCGTAAAACAGGACTTAAATCCCTTAATAACATTATGAATGTTAATACCGTTAATACTAAACTTTGGGAGATTGCTGAACAATATTGTTAATTTAAAGTGGGGGATTAATCCCCCACATTTTTAATTATGGAAACACTTTTTGAATATAGTAAAAGTCATTATAATGTAACATATTACAAGGATAATTGTGTATTAAACCCACCCGATAATAAAGATGAGTTATTTGGAGTTAGTCTGTATAGACCCCCATTAAATGACCCAAGATTTCCATTATGGGATTATGATAAAAGTGAAAAGGGTGAGGAAGTTTATGTTAAAAATTATGGAAATCCTTTATGTTCCCTCAATCTTTATAGAGGAACAATAGTTATTGTCAAAAAGGAAGATAAAATAACCATAAAGATATTTGATTATACAAGAACAAGAGGAGTTAATAAACCATATTTCAGAGTATCAACCAATGTCGAATTCTTCACATATAACTTCAAAAGACACATAATGTATGTTGGAGGTATTAAGAACTATCACAAAAAACGTAAATTCACTAAAAAAATTAAAATCACTAATACAGGTGAACATCCTTTAGCCGGTATAAAATCAAAAATAAACGCATTAAACCATAGTAGTCTTTATAATGGAGAGTTTACTCACACGGACGCAATCAATTTCTCTGAAAAAGTTTTAGAGATTTTTATAAGTAATTTACCTGGTATTGAAAAATATAAAGACATATTTCCTTTAGAACAAAGATTCTATAAATATCATTTGGAGAGTAAGGGCGTTAAGTTACCAAATAATTGGACAACATTTATCCATACATATCCACAACCTTTGAAGAAAGTTTATGTAAAAAATGACTATAAGTATATTGATTCAATAATGGAAGTTAATAAGTTGAGCGGAACTAGAATAAGAAAAATTCTACATACCTTAGACCACTTTGACCCAAATACAATTAAGTCGGCATTTTATTATTATGGTGAAGATTATATAATGAATCAGTCAGATGAATTCTTATATAAAATATTTAAAAGTAATATCACTAATTATAATGTTATCAAAGTAAATGAGTATATTACAAATAAACAGGATTTAAAAAATTCTTTTGAAATCTTTAAATTAGCGGTTAATGGTAATATACACGAACAAACATTTATTGACCATATTAGAATGTACTCATTCTTAAAAAGATTCGAACCAATTAAATGGGAGGCAAAAACTTATTTAGACTTTTCTGACGAACACATTCATTGGACGGAGTTACAATCTTTTTATACCAACGGAACATATGAAAGAACATACTCTGACGAGTTTAGTGAAGATAGTCAATCTAAAATTGAAATTAATAATGAGACCTATTATCCTGTTCTACTAAAAAAATCTGATGAATATAATAAAGAATCCTTTATACAGAGTAATTGTGTTAAAGGATATATAAGTAGAGCGGCTAGTTTAATCATATCATTAAGAAAAGATGATAACGAATCTAAAGAAAGAGCTACGATTGAATATAGAATATCAGGTAATGATAAGAATGTAGAACTTAGAAGAGTGCAAACTTTAGGTAGGTTCAACAACCTTCTCCCAAAGGAGTGGGACGAACCAATAAAAATATTAGATGAAAATTTAAATAAACTTTTAAAAGAAAAAAAGTTTACATTACCAAAATTAAAAGTAACTTATAAGATGGGAGAAATTGAAACTGAAGGAATTTTTTCTGAAGAAAGTTATAATAAAGAATTAATATGGAAAGACAGGATAAACTTTTAAATATAATACCTCAGAACTGTATAGATTCATTTGTAAAGAAATTTACAATGTTTCCTTCGGCAATTAAACTTGAAGGACCATTTAACAAAAAAGTTTTCAAATACTTTGAAAAATTTCATTTGATTTGGTTTTATAGTGAACTTATGAATAATGGAGAAATTATCAAAACTTCTAGTTTTTATGAGTATGATTCATCGGGTATAATGGTTTATATATATGGTGATGATAGTATATTTATACTTACAACTCCAGACAGAAATAATGCTTCGGAGTTTTTAATAAACAATTTAAAAAGATTAAAATAAAATGGAAATTAGTTCAGAATTATTAAAAGAAAAAATTCAAAATGGGGATAAAGTAATTGTTGATTTCTACGCGAGCTGGTGTGGTCCGTGTAAAGTAATGAAACCAACATTTGAGATGGTATCTAAGAAATTAAGAGAAAGTGATTCTCCTGTTGAATTATATACAATGAATGTTGAGAATAACCAAGAATTTGCCGCACAAATGGGAATTAGAGCCGTACCAACAATTATCTCATTCTCAAATGGAGTTGATGTTAATACGGTAAAAGGTATGCAAACCGAATCTCAAATAAACGATTTGACAAAACAATTATTAAATGGATAAGTTATTACTTGTTTATACAATGAAAGGATGTCCCCATTGTCAAACAATGAAGGATAAACTGAATGAAAACAAGATTGAGTATTACGAAAGAGATATTGATGAACATTCAGAGGAATATGACCTTTTTGTTGAGATAACGGAAAACGAGTATGTACCGGCATTTATGATTGTTGAATCTCCAGAAGAAAACCCAAATAGTTTGTTATTTGCTCCTGATAGGGACTTTACAGATATTGACGATGGTGTAAGAATAATTAAAGAACATTTCAATAATGAGCCTAAACTTCAAAAAAAACGGAAAAGTAAATGAACCAATTAAAAGTTGGTCACTATTAGATGGTAATACTATCGCAATCTATCAGGGTAGTCGTGGAGACAACCCTGAATTAGATTATATTATTAAATACAAATCTCCCAACAAGAGATTAAGAGCTCCTTCACACACTCATTGGATATTTGATATTCTTTTAAAGACTGAGTATGCTAAAATGGAAATGTTGGATTATCTTAATGAGTGGATTGAGATATATGATATCATTGAACCATTTAAAACCAAAGAAGAAAGAGATAATTATAAGCTTTTATATAACGAGTACTTATGTGAAAAATATTACTCAATGGAGAATCTTGGAGTTTATTCTATTGAATTCCTTTCAGCATTAATTGAACTTTTCGCCAAATGTGAAAAACAAACAAAAGGGGCGTTCATGTTTAAAAATTTACTTATTCTTTTAAAAGAATATTGTGAAGATAAGAAAGATTTTTATCAGGTTGTTTCTCACTCAAAAAGAGTTTAAAACAAATTTAAATCCTTTATTTTATCCATTACCAACCAATCGGATTTCTCTAATTGACTATCAATACTTGTATTATAATCAAGTTTTGATAGTTTGGTTACTATAAAATTGTTTAGATTAAAATCAAATACATCTAATACCAAAGATTTCAAATCTTTATCTGAAAAGATAGAATCACTCTCAATATCAATCATAATATCATTTGATTCTTCATTAAAATTTGTTGAGTATTTGAACGAAATCTTATCACATAAACAAACCTTAAACAATTGATTTGTTATATATTCAGAATAATATAAATAAGCTCTATTGGTATTTAAACTATAACCATAAGGGAATTCAGAAGTTATAACTCCTGACGAGTATGTTGTAAACTCACTTGTGATTTCATTAAAAGTTTCAACCTCTACCTTATCCGTGTAATTAATTGACAGGTAATCTTGTTTAATATTTTTTACCAAATCAATTACGTTTCTATTAAAGACTGGTCTATTAGAATCATAAAAATCAAAATGTTGTTCAGAAGGAATATCAGGTGAAGTATTATATTTTATAATATCTATCGTGTTAATATTTTTAATACCAACGTGTTCAAATAACTCTTTATTAATATCATAGAATCTTTTTTGAACATCCGACATATCAACTAAGTTTTGGGATTCTGTTTTACCATTAATAACAAAAAACGCATCAAATAATGAAACCTCAATTTTTGTTTTATGATTTTTGTTTTTATTTAGTTCGGATAAGATAAATTCTGCGAATTTATTAACTAAACCTCTCTTTGATTTTGGATTTATATATCTCATACATAATTGTTAATAAAAATTTATAATATGTTAAATACTAAAATAAAAAAAGGGGAAAACTTTTCCCCCCTTAAATTAGTAGCCAAACCCTTTTAAGTATTATTTTTTGTAATACTTCTCAACAACTTTCTTAATCGACTCCTGAATAGTAGGATTAGTTGGCTGTTGTTTAGCGGCAGGTTGAGGTTGTGATTGACCTGATTGAGTCTGAGTTGGTTGACTAGCACCTTTGTTTTTGCATCCGCAGCTCATAGTAATTTTTTTTAAATTCCGGTTTATTTTTTATAAATAAATATCATTAACTTTGTGAATTAGTAAATGTAGATTAAATAATTTTTGTATATTTATAGTTATGATTAATAGAAAACTTCTTTTAGATAAACAGGTGTTAAATAAATTAAAAACTCTAAATGAATCCGAAGACGATAAGTATTATCGTATGAGTGCTGAGGAGTATCATGATTTACTATTTTTTGCCGGGTATAACCCAAGGGTCACAAAACTAAAAAAATTTCAAGGTAAACCACTATGGATTGATGGTGATGTTGATTTACGTAGAACACCAATCAAATCATTAGGTAATGTAGCGCACATTCAAGGAAATTTAGATATATCAGGAACAAATATTGAAAGTCTGGAAGGTATAACAGTTACAAGACACATTTGGGACTCCAACACTCCTTTAAGAAGAAAAAAGGATATGCAAGAAATCGCTGACAAAAAAGAACAAATGATGTCCGATAGAGAAAATAAAACAAGAGAAGAAGAAAACCCTGTAATAGATGATGAAGATTTAAAAGCGATTGCGTTATTTAAATTTTTGGTTGCTAATGGAGATGTAAATGAACCTGATGATGAAGATAAAGAAACCATAAAAAAGTTAAAAGCGGAACTTGAAGTTTTACAAAAACAATATGATGAAAGTGAAGATAGTGAAGAATATAATAAACTATATGATAGAATATTTGAAATAGAATCTGAGTTAGAAGATTTAGAACCTAAATTTGATGTTTATGATATCTTTAAAAAAAGATATTCACATTATGGTATGACCACGTTTGAATTATTAGATTACGATAGTAGAGATAAGGAGTATACCGTTGGGACTAGTGAAGAAATGGATGATGCCGCCTATGATTACGCTAAAAGTTATCTTGATGATGTAGGTATTGATGGGTTTAATAACAGTTTTATAGAGAACTATTTGGATGATAACGCGGTTAGAGAGGTATTTGAAGAACACTATGAAGATTTGGTTAGAGATTCGCCAGATAGTTATTTTGAGCCCGATGATTATCAGTTAACGGATGAACAAGAATTAAGAATTGAAAAATTACAAGAATATATTGAAGAATTGGAAACTTACATATCCGATAAAGAAGATGAACAAAATGATTTAAATGACCAGATAGAAGAACCTGAAGATTATAGAAAAGCGTATGAGGAAATTCAAAAATTAATTGATGAAGCTCAAAGTAAAAAAGACGATGCTGAAGAAGAGTTAGACGACATCAAACCAATCCAAGAACCGACAGAAGAAATGATTGAAGATAAGGTACAATCATTAGTTAATGATGATATGGAAAGTCCGATACGTTCATTAAAAAATCATGGTCTTGAGATTAGAAATTTTATTGATGAGGATAGATTTGCCCAAGGATTAGTTGATAGTGATGGATGGGAGATAATGAATGGTTACGATGGGAGATATGATGAAGTTAGGGTTGCGAATGAAGTTTTTTACGTTATGAGAGTTAGTTAATTTACTTAACATAATAATCTCATATATTTTTTTTATGAAAAACAAGGATGAATTAAAATTTATTTTGGACACCGATTGGGTCTTTGACGGAACAATTGATTCCGAACATAGAGAATATGTCTTGTTAAATTACTTTCAAAAATTAAATAAGAAATTAGACGAACTAAAGATATATCCAATGTTCACAGAACTATCATTACACGTTTGTAATATACAAAGTCTAATGAATTCAAATAGGATTATCTATACCAATAAGACATTAAAATCTTTTGATGACGAACTAACAATACTTGATTTAAAAACAAAAGACATACCTGAACTATCTAGTAACGAAAAAGACGAATATAAAAAAATATTAAAGTATAGTCACTCTAAACTTCTTGATTATTTTAATATAACAAAAGCGTTTTGGTCAATGGTTTATGATGCAATAGAAATTAAATTAAGAAAAAATAAAAATAGTCTGGATTCTAAAACAGGATATTTTTATTTCCAATCAACAACCAAACTTTATGTTTGGAAATATACATTTAAAACCGCAAGTAAAAAATACGGAACTAAAAAGGCAGTACTTAAATTAGTTTTAGAACAAGACAAAGAAGATTTGACAACTAGACAAATTATATCTAAATTTTACAAAGAAGATATTGAGAATAAAGAACCTATATTTGAAGTCATATGTAACGATATGTTTCCGATGGAAGAGACTTTAGTACCAATCTTTAAAAGAAAGGTAGTATCTTATATTAATCAACAAGTTAAAAATTTAGAAAAACCAAGTTTAGTTAAAAATGAGTTTTAATAAAAGATTCGTAGACAAAGAAAGGATTCTTGAAATATTAAATGAAAAAGAACCACTTTCAAAATTATTTTCGGCAGATGCTTATATTTTCTTAGACGATATATCATCAAAAGTATTTGACCTTTATGTTAATGGAACATCAGATAAAGATATTGAAAAAATAATTAAAAATGGACAGAACGGATAAAATTAATATTCTTTTGGCTAAATTAAGAAAACCATTACCATTAGAATACATCATTCATAATATACTTCATTGTGATAAAAGTGAGGTAATTAGTTTATTAAATGAACTAATTGAAATTGGAACTATAGAAAAAGTTAAAGACGATTACCAAATAAAAAAATATGGAAAATAAAGAACAAGTAAATCACCCTGGTCATTACGGAGGAGAATCAAATCCATATGAAGCCATCAAGGTGATAGATAATTGGGGTCTTGGATTCAGTTTGGGCAATACAGTAAAATACATTTCAAGGGCGGGAAAGAAAAACAAAGAGAAAGAACTTGAAGACCTTAAAAAGGCTTTATGGTATTTACAACATCACATAGAAACATTAGAGAATAAATGAACGCACCAATAAGGTATTTTGGTAGTAAAGGAGGTTTCTACAACAAAATAATTGAACACTTCCCAACCAAATCATATAAAACATACATTGAACCATTTGCCGGAACATTCATTGTCGGTCTTAAAAAACCAATAGCAAATGTAGAAATATATAATGACTTAGAAAAGAATGTATATTCGCTATACAAAGTAATATCAACACCGGAACTATTCAAAGAGTTTAAAGAAAAATGTGATTTGGTGTTTTACTCAGACGATATACGAAAAGAATACAAGGAAGAACTTAAAAAAGAATTATCAATAGTTGATAGAGCGTTTTACTTCTTCTATGTCAATAGAACATCCCATAACGGAATAGGAGGATTCTCAATGAATACTCATGTAAGAAGAACTATGAGTAAAGCGGTATCTGACTTCTTATCATCAATAGATAGATTACCAGAATTACACGACAGATTATCAAAAGTTATTATATCAAATACAGATGGTGTTGATTTAATCAACAAATATAATAATCCTGATACATTAATATATTGTGACCCACCTTATCATCAATCAACCAGAACTGAGGCAAGGTACAAGGAAGATATGAATGATAAAAAACAAGAAGAATTTATTGACTCAGTCATCAATTCAAAATCTATGATATTAATAAGTGGATATGAATGTGAACTATATAATAAATTAACAGATAATGGATTTACAAAACACCAATTTGAAGTTAAAACTATGGACGGTAACTTTAATAAGAAAACAAAGGTTGAAACTCTCTGGAAAAATTACTAAATTTAAAATATGAAAGAAATAGGAAAAATAATAAATGGGGATTGTACTGAAGTAATGAAAACATTACCCGAATCCAGTATAGATTTAATTTGTACATCACCCCCTTACGGAGTTAATATCAATTATGATGTTCATAATGATGATATGACAATTGAAGAATACTTAGAATTTAGTGAAAAGTGGTTAACTGAGGCATACCGGGTTATGAAGGATGATGGTAGGATAGCCCTTAACATTCCATACGAGATAAACAGACAAGAAAAAGGTGGTAGGATATTTTTTGTGTCTGAAGTATATCAGGTTATGAAAAAGATTGGTTTTAAATTCTTTGGTATTGTTGACCTTGAAGAAGATAGTCCGCACAGAAGTAAAACAACCGCTTGGGGTTCTTGGATGAGTCCATCAAGTCCTTACATCTATAACCCAAAAGAATGTGTGATACTTGCTTACAAGAAACAACATATTAAAAAGGTTAAAGGTGAACCACAATGGAAAGGTGAAGTAATGGATGTTGAACAAGAAGACGGAACAACAAAAAAGAAAACAGTTTACCAAGAACAAGACAAGAAAGAATTTATGGAACTGGTGTTCGGACAATGGAAATACTTAAACGATTCAAGACCACTAACTAAGGCGACATTCTCAATGGACATTCCAACTAAAGCAATTAAAATATTAAGTTATAAAAATGATATTGTATTAGACCCATTTGCAGGTTCAGCAACAACTTGTGTGGCGGCTGAGATATTAGACCGAAGATGGATAGGTATTGAATTAAGTCCAAACTATGCACAAATTGCGATAGATAGGGTTAGAGCATTTGTTGAAGATAAACGACAATTAAAAATTGAAGTATAAAAGGAGGTTTAACCTCCTTTTTTTATTTATATGATATTTATGTTTAATGAGTGGAAAAATATTAATAACTGAAAATGAGAGAGAAGAAATTCTTAAATTATATTACAACGCGATTAATAAAGAAATATCTGAACAATTAAAAATTAATACTAATATAACACAACAAAAACCTGACAACGAAAAAATTAAATGTTATTCTGAAATAGAACCTTTATTTAACAAAGCAATCAATTATTGGAAAGAATGGTTAAATCATCCAACAACGATGGAAAAATTCAAAAATAATTTTGGTTATGACGAATCAAAGGTAAAAACTATATTCGATAGTTATATAGACACTTTAAATAAATTAGAATTAGTTGTATATAATGACAATGATATTAAAAGAAAAATATTGAAGTTCAAAACAAAATCAGGTAGAAATGAGTCTCTTACAATTGATGGGGAAGAAAAAGATGATTACGCATTTGTTATAAATGAAACTAGATACATTTTTTTTGTTTTTGTAAATTGCTCTTCAGGAGACGAGGATGTTTACGGAACATTAATACATGAAATACAACATTCTTTATATAATAGAGTACACCCTCTAAACTCTGACCAAAAAATAAAAGAATTATTTGTTGGTTCAAATACTAAAAAAGATACTCCGGCAACTTTATTTAAACAAAATAGTAAAGTTAATTCTAAAATTATTAGTGGTGAGATGAATTTTTCTAAAATTGAGACCGAAAAAATTATGGGAGAATGGACAAGAATCTTAAATAAAACTTTAAGTGCTGGGGTTAGTAGAGAATATATTTGTTCTGAAACTGAAAAAATGTCAAACATACAAAGTATTAGAAATATACTTAACCTAAAACCTGGTGAAAATATTACAATTGAAATGTTACGACCTCATATATTATTTGAGGCCGAACCCAAAGAAGACATCTTTTTCTTTTTTATGTGTTGGGCGGCAAATAATTTCCCTTCATTAAATAATATGATAAACAATTTGAATCAATTAGCAAATAAAAATATACAAAAAAATAAACAAACACCGACTAATTTTGAATACAATCAAAATCAAATAAAAAACGTTTAAAAATATGAAAAAAATAACACTTAAAGAATCTGATTTAAAAGAAAAATTTTGTGAGATTTACAAAGAAGAACAAATTAAAATATTAGAAGAAAAATGGAGTAAAACATCTGAATCCGATAAATTATTTGTGATAGAATTTATAAAACAATTGTATCCTGAAAAATCTAAAATGATTTCAGAATCAAAATGGTACAATACCGTAGGAGATATCTTAGGGTTTTTCGACCCAACAGGGGTTGTTGACATATTAAACGGAATTAGTTATTGGAGACAAGGAGATAAGTTATTTGCAATATTATCTTGGATATCGGCGGTACCTATAATTGGTGATGTAATTGGTAAATCTGTTATGGGTTTATTTAAAATGGGTAGGTCAGGAGCGAAGTTATTTAAAAAAGCCGCTTTAGCGGGAGACTTTGTAAAAATGGGGGAAATTGCCGCTAAAGGAGGACCACTTAAAGGTTTATTAAGTAAAGTAACACAATGGGCACCTAAAATATTAGAACCGTTAAAAAAATTAATTGGTAAAGTTCCATTTGTTGGAACAGGATTTGTTAAAATGGTGGATGATTATATTAAATTATTTAAAGACGCTTCAAGGTCTATGGACCAAGGGGCTCAAGTCGCAACTTATTTAACCAAAAAAATGGCGACTAAAACGTTAACAGATATTGAAAAGAAAACATTAAAAAAGGCTATAGAACAAGCGACAACATTTAGAGGTTTTAGAGATTTTACAGGTAAAGGTGGTTTTGCTGCGGGTATGGGTAGATTGTGGGGTAATAGAGGAACAAGAGGTCTTATGAGAAGAACTAGATGGTATTTAGGTTTATTAGATTATATTGGTTTAGGTAATTTTGTTGGACCTGAAGAACTTGAACAAAAGGTGCCTGATATAGAATCAAAAATTAACGAATATAATAAAACCGCTGAAGCGGAAAATAATATTAAACAAGATTTAGGTTCTGAATATGTAACACAACAAGAACCATCGGTACCACCACCCACAGAACCTAGTAAGGGTAAGGAAGTTGCCAAAGATTTATTTTCAATGGTATTCCCAGAATTAGGATTAATAATGAAATAATGATTATGAAAAAAATATGATTTTATCAATTTGGAAACCTAAATATAAAAAAGTTAAAAGATTAAACACTATTGAATATTATGAGATGGTTGGCTTTGATTTTTTAAATGAGAAGAAAAATAAAGATTTAATCGTTATATATAAATGTGATAGATGTTGTTCCGATGAAACTCATACTACTCGCTCTCACGTTTTTTTTAATGAAAATTATAAACTTAATGACATTAAAAATCAAACTTGTAGAAGTTGTAGGTCGTCAATATCTGAATATGAGATTAAAAAAAGTTTTATACCTTTTAGTGTCGTTAGCGATTCAATAAAGAATAGTAATTACGAGCTAATCACCACTGAAAAAACATACAATGTTTCTAAAAATAAATCTCAATTAAAACTTAACATTATTTGCACTAATGGACATAACATTACGGCGACGTGGAATAACTGGTCTAAAGGTAAAAGATGTCGTATATGTTACGATAAAGACAGACTTGATAATGCTGTTAAAAATAAAAATGGATGGAGAAGATATAAATTTTTAGTTTGGAATTACACTGAAAAATCCTATAAAGAATATTATAATGAAATAAACCCATTAAAACATAAAAGAGGGAAATTTTTCCATTTAGACCATATATATTCAATATATGATGGGTTTTTAAATAATATATCACCTAAAATCATAGGAGGGTTTAAAAATCTTAGAATTATATTAAGTGAGGAAAATTTAACAAAAGGTAAAAAAAGTCATATAAAATTAAATCAAATTATATAATATGAAAAAATTAATTAAAGAATCGGGAATAAGAGATATTAATAAATTAAGAAAAGAATTCAAAGACGTTGTAATTGTGACACATATGGACCTTGACGGTGTCGTCTCGGCCGTAGGAATGAAATATTATTTTGAAAATAACGGATTTAAAGTTATTGACGTTCAAATAATCCAATATGGTGATAAAGAATGGTCATTGAAAAAATCGAACCCCGACAAAAAAATACTTTATTGCTTATGCGATTTTGCTCATGGAAAACCTATGTTTACAATACACTTGGACCATCACGATAGGCAGGCCGGTGCGGGAGAAACAAAATCAACATCATTTAGACAAGCGAGGTCAAATATCGAAACAATTTCACAAATAGTTTCACCAAAAGATTTATTTCCAAATCAAGATATACTATTAATCTCAACGGTTGACTCGGCAAATTATGCGGTTCAAAACATATCTGTTGACCAAGTGATTAATTATCTATTTAGATTAGATAAAGATTCTTCCGCAAGTAGAAATAAAATGATGATGGGTTTAGTTGCGAATAAATTATTATTAGCGTTTAAAAATAAACCCGGATTCTTAGAAGAGGTTATTATGACATCAACACCCTCTTTACTTAATATTCTTTTAAATATTAAAAGAATAATGGTAGAAAAAGGATATGCTAGTACCGAAACATTACAGAAAAACAAAGAATCTTATATCGAACAAATGAAATCACATCCAAATGTTAAAGTTATGGATAATATCATTGTTCAGTATGGTGGTGGTAAAATGACATCACCGGGCTCATACGACAGATATACACCATTTAAGAATAATCCTGAAGCTGACTTTTTAGTAATCGCGTGGCCGTTAGGATTAGTTCAAGCGTCTTGTAATCCATTTAAAAAAGAAAGAGAATTAAAAGGGGTTAATTTAGGTGAGATTGCTCAAGAAGTATTATCTAAATGGGAAGGACAGTTAAAACAAAAAGAAGTTCCATTATCAACAATTAAATGGATTTCAGAAAGCTCAAAAGATTTCACAAGCGAATCAGTTGGTTTCACATTTAAAGATTTTGTTGCTTTATATGGTAATAAATATAAAACAATGGAAGGTGGAAAACAAACATTAAGAGATATTGGTGAAATTATGGAAACGCCATTTACAGAATTATCAGAAGATGAAAAAGAATTTTTAGACGGGATTACAATTAATGCTTGGGATTTAATTCAGGCCGGCAGTGGGGGTCATCGATGTATTACAAACGTCTCGAATTTAAATTACTTAGGAAGAAGTAAAAGACCACCTGAAGGTAAATACAAATACGACCCAAACAAAGAGGACGCTCCTTATGTTAAGTTTACAAAAATGATACAGGCGGAATTCGTAAGAGTATTACAAGAGAAGATTAGTAGTTCAAAATGAAATTCATAATAACAGAAAATAAAATACAAAAAGTTGCATTTAAATTTATGAACTCTTTATTTAGTCCAGACCAGTTGGAAATTGTTACGTCAGAAAAATATCCAGATTCAATTTTCTTTATGAAAAATGGTGTGGTTGTTATGGAACAGGATAAAAGAAATCAAGATTTTTATTTTGATTATTATGAAATTTGGTCATTTTTTGAATTGCTTTTCGGTATGGGATTCAAACAAATACAGGATGTTATGAGATACTGGTTGGAGGAGACTCTCAAATTAGAGGGTTATACACCATTCCAAACTGTTTCGACTCTCCAAAGTGGTTGGAGGAGACTCTCAAATTAAAACCTCATCACCCTCTCTAATATCTAATTTTCTACAAGTTTTACCCCTTAACTCAAGGATAGTTTCACCTGTGCCGCAATAGTTTTTACATTCTTCAGAAAGACAAGGTTTGCAATTATGATGTATTTTAGTAATAATATTACCCTCAATAAAAATAATATCCAAAGGTATAATACAATTCTTCATCCAAAAACAATGTTGTCCTTCATCCATTAGAAACAACATACCATTAAAGGTCTCATCAAAATCTCTACCCATCATACCCCTTTGAGTTTCTTTTGGGGTCTTCGCTATTTTTACTTTGAACTTGTTTCCGTTAATACTTAATCTCATACCAATAAATATTAAGAAATTAATAAAAGAATTTTTGACTTTTTTAAATTAACCATATATTTATTATTACAAACCAAATAACCCCTTTCTAAATTAATTGGTAGTTTAAACCCTGAAATCGTAAAAAAATTTTGGGGTTTTTTATTTTTTACCTATCTTTGTATTCTAATGTTAAAAAATACCACAATAGAAAACAGGTCAGCAACCTACAATTTCTTTTTAGAAGAGAAATTTACCGCAGGAATATCTTTATTCGGACCTGAAGTTAAATCCATTAGAAACGGAGATGTAAGTATCAAGGAATCATTCTGTTACGTTAAAGATGGTGAGATATGGATTAAAAATATGTATATCAAACATTATGAACATTCAAGGATTGAATTTGATTCTAAAAGAGATAGAAAACTTTTGTTAAAAAAGAAGGAAATTCGTAAAATAGAATCATTCTTAATAGACAAAGGTAAAACTCTAATACCTGTTAGAATTGAGGTTGGAAAATTAATTAAGGTTGTGATATCGATTGCAAAAGGTAAAAAGAACTATGATAAACGAAACACAATAAGGGAGAGGGATTTAGACCGTCAAAATAAATTTGGTGAATAGAAAAAAACTTTGTATCTTTGTATTAATAAAAATAAGAACTATGAATGAAATTGGAAACTATACGGCAATTTACGGAAATATGATTTACACGGTTAACGATGTTAACTATGTTGCAACTAATGAAAGAAGACTTTTTTACAAAATAGGTACAGACGGGAAATACTCTAAACTTGTGTTATCCATACCTAACAAAGGTAGTATAATCATTAAAAATGGTGAAGGAGTGTCTATGAGTGTAAATAAAGATATTCAAACTCCTGATATTGTTGAAACAACTAACGTTAAAAAGGTTGTAAATAACAACGATTCAAATGAAGTGGAAGCCTTTGCAGCAGGGGCTGTTGTGGGAGCAATTTTATTCTAAAATAAATTTGGTGGATTAAAAAACATTTTGTATCTTTGTATTATGAAAAACGAACTACCATACTGTAAAAATTCTGACGGAATAATAGGTTACGAGGAATCGGTAATCGCTAAATCAGAAACCAATGATTGTGTTGTTAGAGCATTTGCTTCGGCTTTCACAATGAATTATGATGATGCTCATTCATACGTTAAAACACATTTTAGAAGAGAGAATAGAAAGGGAGTTCAACGGTATGGTAGTTTAATGAACCGAAACGCTCTTATTAGAGAACTAATAAATAACAAATACCTTAAAGCAATCGGTAAAGAGACAGGTGTTAACAGTCTAAATGGAGCTCCAATACTTACGTTAAGTTATCCCGTTAAAGTTAAAGGTGTGAAAAAAGAACGTAAAATGACCGTTGGTATGTTCACAAAAGTTCATCCTATGGGAACATATATTTTAATGGTTAAAGAACATACATTCACGATTAAAAATGGGGTTGTTTACGGTAATGAACGAGACTCAAAGCAACTTAAAAAAGTTGTTATTGCGGCTTGGGAAGTAATTGATTTTTAAATAATATGGACATAAAAAATAATTTTAACCCTTGGTATTATTATCTTAACGAAGAACTGATTAAGAAAAAGAAACCAATTAAACCTGGTGAGTTTGTTCACCTTCATACCTACGATGGTTGTTTTATGGTATATAACGTTGGATTAACCCATTTTACCGTGATTAAAAACCGAAGGTATGTAAACATTCCTTGGAGTGATTTTAGATGTAAAAAAGGAGAAGGAAACAGTGATAAAACCGTTATTAAACGGTCAATTAAAAATATCGATAACATTAAGTTAGAATTAGATAATTTAAAATTTAATCTTTTAAATTTGGTAAATTAAAAATTAATTTGTATATTTGTATTATAAAATTAAAGTAATGGAAACAACAACATCAACAATAAAACAGAGAACCAAAGAACATATCAAATCTCAATTTCATTTAACCGAAGTTAAAGCTAAAAAATATAAAGACGATAAAGACAAAGAAGAGAAAATTTGGAGAGATTACTTTGATGACATCAAAAAACATAGTAATAATTTTGAATTAATTTCAAAACCAATGAAAGAAGTTTTCAATGTCAATGCTTATAATGTTGATGAAAATGGTGAATTACTTTACTCATTAGGTTCGGTTACTGTTGGAGAAATTGTTAAGGAATATAACATTATGTCGATTAAATATATCGGTCAGTTACCTCCTAATATTAGCTCGTGGCTTGTTCCAAAAGTGGATATTGAAGAACATATCACTTATGGAAGACGTGGATTTGGTAGAACAAATCACGGTTATAAACTAAGAGTTGAAGATAATTTTGGTAAACAAAAATATTATAAAACAGGTAAGAAAATTGTTGAGATTGTTGAAGAATATGTTGAATCTAAGTGGGATGACCATAGACGTAATTTAAAATTACAGGATATTAAAACAAGAGCTGCTGAAATTTTAAAAGAAAGATATAAGTATTCTATTATAAGTTTTAGTGAAGGAGTTTACACTATTAAACATCTTAACGGGATTTCTGTTAGTGTTGGATACCGAGAGGATGAAAAGGGAGAAGTTGTATTTGACCTTAAAAAAGTTAACCTAATCCCTAAACAACATGATGTTAATAAAATTATTGATGAATTAGGAAAATTATAAAATAATTCTTATCTTTGTAGTATGAATACGATAAATTATAACATAAAAATTGAGAGTGAAAAGTTTGGTAAACTTATGGATGAGACTTTTGTTGATAGAACACAGTTCAAACTTTTCCTTAAAATGATACACGGATGTTTAGAACTTAAAAACGACCTTGTGTTTTTCAATGGAGATGACTTTTTGGTGAACATTCCGTACAAGTATCTATCTCAATCAATAATCTTAACAACATCTAAACCTTATGAGTTCACAGAACACGTTAGAAGTAAAATTGAGGCACTTGTTACAAAGTAACGTTTCCTTGTTCGTAAATAAGGTGGTGGACAAACCCGTGTGGGTCCTATGAAGGAGGCGAATGCCTCCTTTTATATATTTATACTATATGAAACACTTTTTAGAACATCATAGAGTAAAACCAATAATGGTTGAGTTACCTAATAAACAAGGTGATAATATATTACCTGTTTATCTTTCAGATAAAAATGTTGTTGATGAGTTTAGTAACGAATATTATTTGTCCGTTAAAATAAAAGATGCTGAGAAATTCAAAGACTATACCACTAAAATGTTAGAACATTACATTTACGAATACTTTAGATATTATTTAAAACTATTTTCAGTTGAAGGTGACTTGTATTTAAGATTTGAATATTTATAGTTAAAAAACTATGGGTCAGATAAAACATTACAACAACGGTAAATGGACAATATATACTTCAGGAGAAGATTTATCAGGTTATACCGGAACAACTAACACATATTATATTGGTGTTAATAATACAGATGGGGATTATAGTAAAGTAAATCCTGATGGTGAATTAATTAATTTGGAAAAAGAATTTCAATATGAAATTGGTCAATATGTTGAGGATGAAGGTGGGGTAATATTTCATAGATTTATTGAAGGAAATGTTCAAAAGTATTTAGTAGTGGATATTCAAGATTTAGGGAATTATATTTGGAGTAATATTGATAGTGACTCTTGTAATGCAATAAGTTTGTGGCGGGGAGAGTTGAATACTGAATTTATGGTCGAACAATTAGGAGCTAATTCCGGTGCCGCTTTTGAGTGTATCGCATCAACCAATGGCGGAGTTAGTAATTGGTATTTACCATCAATTCAAGAACTTAATAAATTGTGGAATAATATGTTTGAAGTATCCAAGGGTATTGAAATCGCAGGAGGTAATCAACTTAATCTTATATTTTATTGGAGTAGTACTGAAACTAGCTCAACAAACGCAAGAACTTATAATTTTTTTACAGGAATATCAAGCTCCGGTAATAAAAATGAAGATAATAAAGTAAGAGCAGTAAGAAAATTCTCAATATAATGAAACTACTAACAATATTACTACTATCGACCATAACATTATTTGGTCAGGTATCGTTTAACGAACCAAAATCAGTTATTAAACATAATGAACTAACATTATATCTTGATTCAGATAACAATAGTTTTATATCAAAACACGAATTAAAATATAATAACTTTCTAAAGTTAGACTCTGATAGAGATGATAAATGGCATAGTGAAATAAAAGGCCCTTACTCTAAAGAACCATATCTATATTCAGGATATGATATGGGTCACTTAACGCCATCACATATTACTTCTTACAATGATACATTAAATCACCATTCATTTAGTTTTTATAATCAAGCGCCACAACTGGCTGGATTTAATAGAGGTAAGTGGAAAAGATTGGAAATGTCCGTTGAAGACTCAATATCAAAATACAAATCGGATGTTATAATTATCACCGGCGTAATATATAATGAAACAAAGAAAGTTTATTTAGGTAAATCAAAAATTAAAATACCTGAGATGTATTATAAGATTTTATACATTAAAACGAAAAAACCTATAACCTATATTTGGGTTGGCTCAAATAAAAACGGAGAAGTAATGATTACAAATATAAAAGATTTGAACGGAGTTTTGGAACAAAATAAAAGTTCTATCAAATTTAAATAATATCTGATATTTATAGTTAAAAACAATGGGACAAATTAAACATTACAACAACGGAAAATGGACAATATATACTTCAGGAGAAGGATTGTCAGGATATACAGGAGTAACAAATACTTATTATGTTGGTCCTGATTTAAATAATGATGGAAATTTAACCAAAGCAAATCCAGATGGAAGTTTGGTTAATTTGGAAATTAATTTAACGCTCAAAACTTGGTCAGAAATGTTGGCATTGTCAAATAATAATTCTTTAATTCAAGGACAACATTATTTGATTACTGATTTTCAGACAAACGCTATAATACTTAACACGGGTGAAGTTGAATACGGAAGTCCTTATGGAACTCTTTGGAACATTGACGGTTGGGCAGACCTTTCGGATTATACAACTAGGACTTATGTTGATTGGGCAACCGCAATAGGTTATGCACCGCCCGACTATGTGGGAACAGAAGCAATTATGTTTGATTTAATCAACAACAAGTATTACAAAATAATGTTTAGCCAATGGACGGGTGGCGGTGCGGGTGGCGGATTTGCTTACACTAGAACAGAGATTTTATCACCCACTACTTTTGGCACTCCCGTAAATTTTACGCATACAAACTACGGGACAGAGGTTGATTACATTGATGAAGGTTTAGCGATAACAAGGGGTGTTAATAAAGGTATTTTTAATATAGCATACGAAAATTCTTATTCTGTTGGCGGTTACTTTTTGGGTGGAGAATATACAGTAGGCTCTGTTGAACCATTAATAGTTCAAGCAGTAAGTAATAATTCCATTTCAAACCAAGTCTTATCTACAATATATCCCGAAGATGAAATACTTTACGGGTTAAAAGATTTAATTCAAGGTGCTACAAAAGGAAGAATACAGTTTAGAAAAGATACTAAATTAGTTATTTCAACTTATTATGATTGGAGAGTTGTGAAATTTAGGCGTTGGTTTGATACCGTAGTGAACGGATATATCTCTTTGGTTGATAATGGGCAAGTATTTGAGGATTATCTTACATTTCCAAATCAAAATGGATTTACAACAGAAATACCCTTACTAAACAATGAAAACTATCCGCAATTAAACAATACAGTTTTTTTAGATTATTGTGCAAATAATTATATTAAAGTAGTTGATTTCAGAGATAATACTTTTGATAATTTTTCTAGTAATTATATAATATCAAATTCTTTCTACGATAACTATGGCGGGATATTTATTCAAAATAAAATTTATTCAACTTCATTCACGGAAAACAAAACAGTACAATGGGGTGTTGGAGATTTTTCCCTTAATCTAATTGTTGGTAATAGTTTTCAAAATAATTCATTTAACCTATTTAGAGGGAATGAAATTAATTCAGAAGTCTTTGCTTTCACAAGTCCCATAGTTGGTGGTTCGGGAAATTTTTTAGAAAATAAATTAAATATAAAATCTTGTCAAAACACAACTTACAGTTATTTTTCTAGGAATAATGTTTTTTCAAACGATTTTTCTTCAAATCAATTAAACGGGAGTTTTGTATTAAATAATATAAATGCCGTTTTGTTTGTTTCTAATGTAATAAACGGGGGTTTTGATTACAATGATATTAGTGGTTCTGTTATTAACTTTAATTCAAATCAAATTTCGGGCGGTTTTTCTCAAAATAATATAAGTGCAAGTATATTAAATTGTATAATGATTTCGGGAAACTTTATAAATAATATAATTAATTCAACTATGCAATCTTGTATTGTTCAAAACGGGTTCAGAGAAAATACAATAAACACTCCATTATTATCTTTGAATTTATCAACTCCCGCAAATTTGTATGAACCGGCTTACACTAAAACGATATTTGCTAACAGAGACGGACAAGTATTTTTAACATATTTGAATAATACTAATACACCTGTTTATGTATCAGTACCATAATAGTAAGCAAATAAAAAATTAAACAATTTTAAAAAAAATATGAACACAAAGCTTAAAAATAAATTATTGGAAGAGGTTAAAAGAAGAGGTTTAGTTGTTGAACAACAAACCAAGAATTCTGATTATGTAGAAATGATTTCATTATTGTTACATTCAAGAAATCAGATTCACGTATTACATTTACAAACAAAATCATATGCTGAGCACAAAGCATTAGATGATTATTATAGTGGAATTGTTGACCTTATTGATGGTTTAGTTGAATCATACCAAGGAAAATACGAAATACTTAAAGGGTATAAATCTTATGATATTGAAGAATACAAAGGAACTGACTCAACAATTAAATACTTAAAAGACCTTTGCGATAAAGTTATGAAGTTAAAAAAATGTTGTGAAGATTCTTACATCCAAAATCAAATTGATGAGGTCTGTGAATTGATAAATTCTACCTTATACAAACTCAGATTTTTAAACTAAAAAAATTTTAAATCCCGGTAGAAATGTCGGGATTTTTTATTTATACTTTCTCCTATGAACATCAAAGTCCATCCAAAGAAAGTTAAGATACTGATGGACTTATTATATTCTGAATATCCTGTCATAAGAAATCACCCTGACTACAGAATATATTATATGTTTACTGATTACCCAGAAGTTAGTGAATATGTTTTTGTTGTTACAATACAATACCTAATTCACTCAGAATTTTCTGATAAAGTAAATGAAAGTCTTCGGGCATATAAAGATATGTTTTCATTAACAAACTGTTCAATACTAAGTGAATATGATTTTGAAATAATAATAAAAAATGAGGTGGCTCAATTACAGGACAAGTTAAGAGGTAGTAGTTTTAATATTGTTTTTTACGAAATTTGGTAGATTCAAAATTAAATTGTATCTTTGTGGTGTTAAATAAGAACACTATGAAGAAGAAAGAATTCCTATCTAAATACAAAAAAGTAATCAAAAAAATTGATAAAAAAATTGATAATGTTAATCGTGGTGGGTGTGGAATATATGCACTTGAATTAGGTAAACAACTAAAAAGACACGATATTAAATTCGAGTATGTTATGTTATTTACCCATTTAGGTAAAGAAGACAAACCTTATGTTAAAGACCTAATGAGAAACAATATGGTTAGAGATTTTAACTTTGACACTAATTGGACTCATATTGTAATTAAGGTGGGTAAAAAGTATATTGATGGAGAGGAAATTAGGGAATCTTTAACTGATGTAGGATTACCTATGAATGAGGAATTTTTAAATAATTTGGTTGACCATAAGGGTTACTGGAACGACACTTTCGACAGGAAACAAAGAACAAAAATCGAAAAAATATTGGAAAAAAATTTGGCAGATTGAAAATAATTTTGTATCTTTGTATTATAATAATGATAGATATGACAAATACAACAACCACAACCACAACCACAACCAAAGTAATGAATTATCAAGGTAATAACTCTTTCGTGTTAAAAATGAAAGAATCCTTACAAAAATGGGGTAAATTAACCGAAAAACAATTAGAGGCGGTAGAGAAAGCTTTGGCAAGTAAACCAAAGGTAAATGTAGAAGAGTTACCTGAAAACTTAAAAACAATCGCACAATACGAAGGAAGTAGTTCATTCGTAAATGATATTAAAAATAAGTTATTAACTTACGGGACTTTAACTGATAAACAGGTTGAAGCCGCAAACAAACAGATTCAAAAGGAGAAAGATAAACAAAAAACTGTAACATTCAAAAAACCTATCCCAACTATAGGTGAGACAATTAAAATCGGTCGCTCAATTGGAATTCAATTAAAAGAAACTTACGGGTTAAAATTCAACCCAATCCTTATCGACATTACAAAAGTATTGGCAATATCACCAAAGGCGGTTCAATTCTCAGGTAAACTTACTATCAAACGTGGAGATGTGTGTACTTGTTGTTTAAGAACTTTAACAGATGAGTTCTCAATGCTAACAGGGATGGGTAAGACTTGTGCTAGCAAAGTAGGAGTAACCTACATTACTGATAAAAGTCAGGCTGAGAAATTCCGTATGGAATACTTAAAAAGAGTGGAAGAAATTGGTGAAATGACCTTTTGGATTCCTAAATCTAAAATAGTAAAGTGGGAAGGAACTATGGAAGTTTTATTAACACCGGGTATAATCTAAAAAAAAAAACAAATATATGCAAACATTAAAATTTAACACAACAAAAAGAACGGCAACATTATCTAGTATGAATGGTGATTATGTCGTAGCAACTTATGATAACGTACCGACAGTTAAAGTTTTGACCGGATATTACGAGGTTATGCAAACAGTGGAGGATAATAGAGTAATTCCTATTTTAAGAGTACCAATAAGTAATACAAATATGTTTATTGAAAAGTAATGGATAGAGAGAAACTTTTTTTAGAACACATTGAAAAGTACTTAGATTACAAAAGTCAGGTAAATGAGATTTTTGTTGTGAATGATAGGGTCTTCGTGATTAAAAACGAAGACCACATTTACAATTATACCAAATTACATAAAATTATTGATGAAATAAAAACAATAATGTTAATGTTTGGATATAGTGAGATTTATAAATGTGAGTATATTGGTGAGAATAGAAGTAAACTACCTAGTTGTGTCTTTACTTCAGGCTCAACTTATTCTTATGACATCATTAGATACGTTTAGAACTCGCAGTAAAACAATGTTGGGGTTGGCTCCCATTGAGATAATCTTTCATTAAAATTTAATTCAACTTTCATATCATCAGGAAAAAAAATAAACTCTCCATAAGAACCTTCATTAATTTCCCAACCACCATAATAATCACCTAACTTTCTATATAAGAAATCTTCAACACCGGCTGGAATATTTTGACCTTCCCCAATGTAACCAGAATCACCAGAACCATCAAACCTAACCTCATACGAGGTTTTTCCCCTACTTTTAAGTTCTTCCATAAATGAAATAACATCTTCAGTTAAATTATCTCCTTCAAACGAAGTACCTGAAGGGTTTTCGGCAAAAGATTCATAAAATCCAACAACTTTAAGTTTTCTTTCTTTACAATCAAAATTGAATTCTAATCGTTGTTGAACATCACAATCCTCAAACTTATCATAATCAATAAAATTTGATTCTATGTATTCAATAACTTCCATTATTCTATCATACATAGGAATTTGCTGTCTATCATCTCTACCATAAGCCGATTTATCCCAATAATCAGGACTACAATTGTATAATTGCAAATCATAATCTACTTCATAAGACCCATATCCCATACAATAGTATACAAATAATTTTAATGTTTTTAATTGTTCTTGACTTAATTTTTGTTCCATACAAATAAATATATTAATCTAGATTTAAATCTAATGTTCTTAACATCCAAATTGGTTTTTCTTTTCCTTCTATTGCTTGAACCCATTCTCTTGCCGTTGGAATATAATTATAACAATCTTCTTTTATATGTTGTTCAGCGACGTAGCGAGTATAAACAACTTTATCATCACTGTTTGTAAACATAGGTCCGAATATCTTCTCACATTCAAATATACCTTCACTGTGATGTCTAAACATCCTGTGATTTGAATGACCGTACCACGACTTTGTAAAATCAAACCAGTTATGAATATGAATGTAATCTTCCCACTTACCACCAAATTTCTTGGCGGATGACTTTGAATGTAAAATTGGGTGTGCCATAAACGAAATATAAAATATTTTTTAGTATGATAAATATTTTTCGTATATTTATAATTATGAAATTTATTATAACCGAAGACCAAAATGAAAATTTAAAAAAATATGACTTTTATAAGAAAGGTTTTTTTAAGTATTGGGATAAGTTAGGTCCTGATGCAAGTAACAATGTTATGAAGTTTTTTAATACTGGCGATTTTAATTACGGTAAAATTAAAGGAGATTGGGGTCAAATAACTATGGGTGATGTCCAAGATTTTTTAAAAGAATGGTTGGGAGGTAAAGATAAAGCAATCTCAATTGCCGAAGAATTTATATCAAGTAAAACTCATAAAATTGATGAATGTGGGGGATATAATTTTGAATTTGATGTTACCGAAGTTAACGCAGTTGAAGGTTTGAGTGCTCACGATTTAATTATAGATATTTATGTTCACGACACAAGAGGAACCGTTGCGTTAATTATGACTGACGGTGAAGTTCATAAATTGTCTGACGCAATTAAAAACGATGAATATGGTTGGGAAATAATAAGTGAAATTCAAGAATGTGTTTGGGATTATTTTTATAGTAAGGTAACTGATAAAACTGGTGTTAGAGTCTATATTGGTGATGTTACCTATTATTCTGATGTAAACCCACAAAATAGATAAAATGGATAAGGAAAGATATTTTAAAGTTTTTAGTAAAAGGTATAGTGAAGGTATTGATATATTGGGTATCAAATTAATTCCTCTTGGTATTTCTGAAGAACTCAGGTTAAAGTTTAAATTGGAAAATCCAAACGATTTACCATATACAAAAAGTTCGCTAATTGGATTTCTTAAACAAGAAATTGGTGAGTTTAATGAATTTTTAAATTTATATGACTACGTACCAACTCCGGTTATAGAATGTTTAGAGATTTATGTTAGTGATGAATTAAAAAGAAAAACTCAACAGGTTTTAAAAAAGAAAGATGAGATTAAAATTGAAGCTCACTTAGAAAAAGAATACATAGAAGAGATAACTCTAAAAGTAGAACACGTTAGTTTTAAATATAAACTTCATGAAACAAGAGACGGTAAAGAAGTTATGTTAATCAATTTTGTTAAACCAAAAAGTGGATACTTTACTGAAACAAATGAAAGAGTTGCCTTAGATGACGCTATAGAGTATTACTTATATAATCAAAGACATAGTGGTAGATATCACGACTCAGATAATTATCCTGAAATAGATATATTACTTTCAGAATACCCAACAATGGTCGATAGTGACTGGATGGTAAATTTTATGGTTACAGAATTTATTTAATATCACTACTACCAATTAAAGTATAAGTAAATGAATTACCGTGAATGTCTCTTGATTTTCTACAAATTGACATAAACGATTCAAAATCTGCAGACTTTTTAAATACTTGACATCCCTCCGACCAATTCTCAACATAAGTTGAATCAACACCCGCTTTATGAATATTAATTCCATAAATACCTTCAGTTATTTTGGTCTCATCATATTTCATATCACGATTAGCATCACGATACACCTTCACATTTTTTGCTTGACCTAAAGCCTCATATTTTCCTTGATGCAATCTTATTGTATGAGAACCTCTATATTGTCCCTCAACTAAACGAGCAACCCCATCTTTATTATGATATTCCATAACACCTTTTTTACCTGGGTCAGTTGTTGCAGGCCAAATATGAAATTTCCATTGACCGTTTTCTTTATACGATATTGTTAGATAATCATCAAAAACATTAGTAACATTATTACCTGTGGAATCGTTCCTAATACCAACGATATTAACATCATAACCTTTATTATCTTTATCTTCAAACCAAACATAACCTTTTGATTTTACAGCCTTTTCAATTTGTTCTCTTGTATAGTTCATAGTATATTTTTTTTTATAAATATCTTATATTTATGATAAATGAGCGATAAAATATTACAGTACGTTGATATGATTAATAACGGTGAAATGGATGAATTATTACCGTATTTTAATAATGACATGGAACCGCTCATTAAACTAATTTCAAAGAAAGGCTTACTACATTTAATTGACCCATTCTCGGCGGATTTAGGTTCGCACCACAATAAATTGGTCTACGCAATTTTAAATTCTGATAGTGAAGTAAGTGATAAATTATTTAAAAAGTTGGCAAATAGTTTGGGCGATATTGATGAGATAAATGGAGAATATTATCTTAATATACGTGATTTAAAAGATTTGGCAGACCTATTTAGGACTTACAGTAGAGATGTATCACCAAGAGATATTGCGGAAAAAGTATTGAGTGATGATTATTGGGATGCGTTTTACGATACAACGGATAATGTATATAGAGATGTTGTAGATGAATTAAACCCAAAAAATTTAGAATATTTAAAAGAATATATTTTAAAACAATTGGGAACTAAAGAAATAGAACTTGACGGTAGAAGTTCGGATTTGATGGAAGAACTTACTAGTGAACAAGGAAAAGAAACATCCTTTAATCTAACGCCACAAAACATAGATAGAGTTGTTAAAGATGAATACACTATGGATTGGTTATTTAAAGATGAGTTAGACGACCTTAAATCCAATTTATATAGTATCCATTCAAATGCTTACAATACCGCATATAACGATGAATATTATAGAAAAGTTTGGAATGAACTTGGGATGTATATAGAAAATAACCCTGATTGGTTTAAGTGGGGTGAAAAATATAGAGTTAGATTAAAACTTAAAAAAGGTATTTTATTTAATGTTATAAATAATTTTTTTGGTGAGTATAAAGATTATAATGATAGTTTTGACTATTACGGCTCATTTATAAGTTTATTAGAACATCTAATGGATAGTAGTGATGATTACGAATACTTAGATTTTAGAATAATTGATTATCCGGACTATAGAGAGGTAGATAAGAATATTAATGAAATTTTCGGAGAGTATATTTAAGTTTAAATAGTTTCTCCTTCCATATCAAAATATTCCGAAGATACATTTATATACATACTTCCTCTATCACATAAAGTAGGTGTATTCCAAATAATATCTGATATTGGATTTAATAACATATCGGTTTTGTCGTACAATAAATCAAACTCATCATTCATTTTATATAAAAGTTCTCTTATATCCTCGTTATCTAAAAAAACTTTATTTTGAACATCATAACAACTATCAATTGAAATTTGTGTCGATATTAAGATTTCATCACTATGCCTAAAATCAAAATCAAATTCAATAATCTCAACTTCAAAATCATAAAAACCAAGTTCGGTAAATCTTAAAGTAAAATGTCTAATTTGTCTTGACGTGGAATTTAATCTCTCATTCATTTCATCACTAAAATAAGATACGTCAATAGATGAAAAATCCATTAATGTATTAAATGTGTGCCATAAATCGCTAAACGCGAACTTTGTTTTAGACGAAACAAATTTATTAAATAACTCAAACGAATCATAAACGAAGTCTTTAATTGCCGGTTTACTATATGATAAATCACTTGGATTTTCTAATGTCCATAATATTTTATTATCATTTGAGTTTAAAGTTGGTATTAATTTAATACCTTCAAAATCAAGATAACCCGGTAAGTAACTATTAATATATAAGTTAATTAATTTTGGACTCATTTAATTTTTTTAACACTATTATTATCTACTGTTTCATCATTTGTTTCAGAATCATATACATCATAATCAATTTCATCACCGTCATATACGCTAATATCACCTTCATTAAGTATATTTCTAAATAATTCATAAACACTTGATTCATCATAACAACTAATTTCGTGTCTATAAGTTCTTCTAACGTATTCTGTTGAGTTAACATCAACTTCGATAGAATATAAACCCGCTTTAGGTCTAATTAATGGTATTTGAAAATCATTATCAATATTTTTTTTATATAATTCAAATGCGAAATTATAATCGATATATGAATTATTACCGAGACCCATTGTTTTTAAAGCATCAAATGCTGCGGCATCAAAATCCTCAAACTCTGGCTCAGTTTCACCATCTAATTCTCTCTGAATTTCTTTTAGTAATATAACTAAAATTTTATCATTAACTTTTTCTAAATTTGATTTTTCCATATTATTGTGAATATACGTTTTTAACTGGTTTACCGATTTTATTACTGAACCACTCAGGTGCTAAAGTATAGAAAATTGTCTCACCAAACATTAAAACTATTTTATTATAAATACTATTATCTAACTCAATTAACGGAAAATCTTTTAATTCATAGGTTTCTTCTTCCCACCCATAATCTTCCCATCTTGGATAATATACAAAAGATTCCATTACCGGTTCATAATCAATATCTTCATCATCACCATAACCAAAGTTGGCAATAGGATAATATGCTAATGTATCCCCATCAGAATATCTTGACGCCATCTCAACATCTAGCTCTTCCATAGAATCCAAATAACTAAAAAATGCTGATTTTAGTTTATTTTCATTAATCAATAACTTCATCTCTATTATATATATTTAAATTTATCGAATCAAAACCGGCATCCGAAATTATACTTCTATCAAATATATAATCATTCTCAATTATAATTCCAAAGTAAGGAGAGTACTGCGTTATATGTGTTGAAAAATCAAAATCCTGAGTCTTTAAAAAATCTATTAATTGGTCGTAAACATCTAAATTAGTATGTTCATAAAATATTTGAAAATAATTATCAAATACACCAAAGTATAACGCAGCATCAAAAAGCTCATCATCCGATGAAGACAATTTACCGATTAATTTAGAATATTCTAAATCATAGTTACTTGAATTCCCCCAAAATTTGGAATGGTCAACATTAACAACTAAAGTTATTGTATTTTCAGATATAAAAGTTTTTCTTATATCAGCAACTTCAACATCGACTAAATCTTTAAATACGATTTTAGATATTAATTTAGTTAAACCTTTTTTATTATCGGACATAATAATAAATATTAATAATTTTGTAATATAGAAAATGTTTCTTATCTTTGTATCGTGATAGTTATGAATATGACACTAGAACAACATTTTAAAAATTATACCAAAAATAATCCGAATAGTGAAATCACATTATTCGATTGGAAAGATTGGTTTGGAAATAGATTGAAAATTAATAAAAAATATATGGAAAACACACAGACAAAAATTGATTTTTTAAAATCAAAGGGATGGAAAAATTTAACAAAACAAGGAAATTGGGTTGATACAAACAAAGTATATACAATTCCTGACATCAAAGGAATTACATTAGAAGACGCTTACAACCACGTTAAGAACAACGAAGAAAAATATAGATTTGCAAAACCTGTATTGTCAAAGGTTATCATAAAAGAGAATGGAAAAGAGATAACAGGAGAAGTGGTTCAGAAAGTTATCCAATGCACAATGGACGGAATAATGTTTTTACAATATGTAATTAAGTCTGAACAAGGGGTTCATATTAGAAACGAAAACGAATTTGAAGTTATTTTATCCCAAGAGTTAAATTACAATTAATTTTATTATCTTTGTATTGTGATTACAGAGAAACTAAAACAAATACCCAAATTTCCGGGTTGTTATCTATTCAAAGATGACAAAGACCAAATAATATATGTTGGGATGTCAAAGTTCTTACCAAAGAGGGTGACATCCTATTTCCAAAAAAATCACGATAACGAAAAAACAAAGTATCTTGTTGAACAGATAACTGATGTTGACTTTGTTATTACTTCTTCTGAACAAGAGGCAATTCTAATGGAGGAAGAACTTATAAAGATATATAAACCAAAGTTTAATATCAAAGGTAAGGATGATAAATCAAGGAAATGGTCGATTTGTTTAACTGATGAAAGATATCCAAGACTTGAGATTGTTAGAAACAAAACTAATGATTCGCCAAGTCTTGACTTCACCAGTGGTTTTCTATGTAGAGAGGTGTTTAATCTTATTCACGATATTGTTGAACTAAGAACCTGTTCGTATGAATTATCTGAGAAAAACATTGAAGAAAGTAAAATCAAACCTTGTCTTGAATTACAAATGAAAAGGTGTTTAGGTCCTTGTAATGGTGATATAACAGAACTATTATACAAATCAAAGATACTAATTGTAAAACAAATCTTTGAACTTAATATCGATTCTGTTAAAAAAGGTATGGTAAAAACAATGAAGTATTTTGCCGATACTATGGAATACGAGAAGGCAAATGATATTAAAGTTAGAATGGAATATCTTAAAACTCTTGAAACAAAGTTAGAAACAATTAGGATAAGAAAATCAAACAAAAAAGCATTTGAACTTAAAAAACTATTGGGGCTTAACTTTATTCCAAATATCATTGAAGCGTTTGATAACTCACATAATCAGGGCGATTCTAATGTTGCTGCTTCAGTTAGGTTTGTAAACGGAATACCAAACAAAAGTGATTATAGAAAATATAATATCAAAAGTTTTACCGGTGTAGATGACTACGCGTCCTTTGATGAGGTATTAACAAGAAGGTTTAAAAGATTAATTGAAGAGAAAGGACAACTACCAAACCTGGTATTAATTGATGGTGGAAAAGGACAACTAAATGTTGCAAAGAAAGTATTTGATGAACTTGGATTAACTGATAAGATTGATTTAATATCGGTGTCAAAAGATGACAATCATAAATCATCCATAATACATACAACAAATGGTAAAACTTATAGTATATTGAGTAATACTAATTATAGTTTGTTAGGAAAGGTTCAAGAAGAGGTTCACAGGTTTGCGATTAACTTCCACAGAAAAAAAGAAAGTAAAAAGATTTTTTTATGAGAAAATAATTTCGTATCTTTGTATTATGAAATCAATATATAAATACTACATATATTCCATAGTGGATATAGTTCAATTAATGGTCTTTTTAAAATTATCATATTTGAAATTTTTAAATGGAGAAACTGCAATGTTCTCGGTGTGGTTCATATTATTTGTTATGAATCTAAATGAGATGGTTACTAAAGGTAGAAACTTTAGAAAATACTACCCTTACTTTGAAGACAAATGGTTATACATATTCTAAACAATGGAAAGAGAAATTGAATTTAAAGAAGTCTTTGAACAGATGTGCGAAACATTCAAAGAAATTGGGTATGTCAACGGAGACATATCTGATGTTGGAAACGAAATTGGTTTTGCCTTAGGAAAAGTATTACCAAACCTGACAGAAGAAGAGATGAAAGTATTCATATTTGGAATTAAACACGGAATATCATTAACAAACGGAACACATTAACTATGGGAAAAATAATTTTAGAATTTGACAGTGTAGAAGAATCTCAAGACGCAAGGGTTGCGTTAGATGCGATGAAATGGAAAATGGCGATTTGGGATTTAGACCAAGAATTACGAAGTACGGTAAAGTATGAGAAATCTTTATTAAGTCACGATGGTAAGGCAACCGATGTTGAAATTGAGATTGCAGATAAACTGAGAGAAAAGATTAGAGAGATATTAGAAGGGTATCAACTCAATATTGAAATGTAAACATAAATAAAAAAAAGAAAAATGAAAAAGTTAGTATTATTAGCGGGAGTTGTATCAACATTGTTATTAACAAGTTGTTCAGAGAATTATTCAAACGGTGAAAGAATTGGTGTTATCACACAATTCTCAGAAACAGGTTTGGTTTGGAAAAGTTGGGAATGTCACTTAAACACAACCCAAAGTGGGATGAATAGTTCAATACCTTTTGACGCATCAATTGATAACGATAATCCAAACGAAGAGGTGATTAAAACACTTGACTCGGCGGCTCAATATGGATGGAAGGTTAAACTTGTATACCACGAAGTAGCTGGTTTTAATTGGTTCGGTAACAGGGGTGAGACAAATCACTTTATCAATAAGGTTGAGGTATTGGAAAAAAACTTTGCCAACAATTTTACAAAAAATGAACCAAAAGTTACAGGAAGAGTTATTGATACAATATACGTTGTGATTGATAGAACAAAATAATTTTGGTAGATTCAAAATTAAATTGTATCTTTGTATTATGAAAAATGAATTTATAACATATGAACAAGCGGTGGCTCTTAAAGAGTTAGGTTTTGATGAAAGATGTTTTGGACACTATAATCCAAATGGTGTATTCTTTTGGAAGATTCTATGTTCAGACGAAGACAATGACCATACATTATCAGTTAAAGATATTATGGAACACGTTGCTGACGGTTATGTTGAAGCACCGCTCTATCAACAAGCATTGAAATTTTTAAGGTATAATAATAAATACAGATTTTATATAATACCTTGTAGTCAAAACAAAAAACATCTATTTGAAATAACATTACCTTCAAGTATTGTATATACGACCATAGATGAACATGCTTATGATACTTACGAAGAAGCTGAGAGAGATTTATTGGATAAATTAATTGAAATAATAAAAAACAAATAATATGAAACCAAAAATAGGTGATAAAATAATGGTTAAAACCAAACTTGATGGAGAAAAACTTTGTGAAATTGATTGGTTTGATGATAAAAAAATACATTTTAAGAATAAAAGTAATTTTGGCATGACTGTAAATTCTGATAGAGTTATATACACGAATAACTCTTTGAGAGGTGCTAATTTTATTTACACAAGTTTCAACTAAAACAAATAAAAAATGTTTGATATACCAGAGCCACCAAATGGTAAAAATAATGGTCTTATTATGATAATTTGGTTTATTTTTGTGACATTGATTATCACTATGTTTATCACATCATTAAATTAAATTTGGCAGATTCAAAATAATTTCGTATCTTTGTATTATGAAAATTTGGCACATATCCGACACACATACATTCCACGGGTTATTAACAATACCTGAAAACATCGATATGGTTATCCATAGTGGTGACGTTAGTAACCCCCAAAATCAGTATCTAAACAAACCTGAAGTTGAGAACTTCATCTATTGGTTCAGTAAGTTACCTATCAAATATAAAGTGTTTGTTGCGGGTAATCACGATACATCTATTGAAAAGAAACTAATAAACAAGATGGATTTCGAGTCCAACGGTATTACCTATTTGGAAAATGATTTTGTTGAGATAGAAGGTCTTAAAATTTGGGGTTCACCAATAACTCCAACATTTGGAACAGGTTGGGCATTTAACAAAAATCGGGCAAAGACTCACGAAGTTTGGGCAAAGATTCCTGATGGAACTGACATTGTTGTTACTCACGGTCCTCCAAAAGGTGTGTTGGATTTATCTTATGATAGACTGAATCAATTGGAATTTTGTGGTGATAATTCTTTAAAAAAGAAAATGTTATCTTTAAATCCAAAGTTAGTTTGTTTCGGACACATCCATAACTGTGAAGATATTATAAACGCTGGAACAATGAAACTATCTGTAAGTGATACCATATATAGTAATGGTAGTGTTGTTACCGATGGTAAGTTTGGTAAGTTAAGTAGTAATGGTAATGTATTTGAGATATGAAATACAAAGATAAAACAAGAAAATATGAACTACAATAACATTATTATTGATTTCTTTACTGGAATGAGAGGAATTCATGATTTATTTGAATCTATATATGAAGGATTATATGGTGGTGTTCAACGATATAAGGTAGAACCAAATGAAGGTATCTTTGATAAAGATTTCTTAATAAAATTTATTAAGATAAATCAAGGTAATAATGATTTTGATTATGAACTTGGTAGAATTGGTTATAGATTTCTAACTTCAAATGAAGGGTTAAAAGAATTATCAAAATTCTACTTGAACGAGTTAAAAACATATAAACATGAATATGTATCAACTGAAGTTATTGAAAATTGTAAGAAATCGTTAATTAATATAATAAACACATAATTTTAATTTTTTAAGAAGGGTGGTAAATTTTTATTGTATATAACGTCTGATGATAAACAATCGTTTTAATGTTGTTTATCATTTGTTATATGAATGTAAATTAAAATTTGAAAATATGAGTAATATAGGTAGAATAATAAAAAATGGCTATTGTAATGGTTTCTTTGGGCGAGATTATGATTTTCATAATTCTGTAATCATTGCTGAGGGAGATGAATACATTGTTATTAGAAAAGAAAATGGTATTGTTGAATTTGGTAATCTTCAATCTTGGGACTGGAATAGAAATGATGATGGAACTTTATCATATGGGATTTCTAATTTACAATGTATGAGTAGAGAAAAGAAACAAGAACTAATTGATAGTTGGTGTGGAGAATTTTAATTTATTTCATATAACGTTTTGCGTATATGCGAGGTACGCCAAACAATAAACTTAAATATTTGTAAACCGCTTCGTGGCGTATCTTGCATATACGCTGTTAGGCACAGTTGTTTTAATTATGACAAAATTCGATAACGGTTTTATTCTTTCAACCGATGAACTGAAAGAATTGCTTGAAAAAGCGTTTAGTAATGGTGCTTTATCTCACGCTAAATGGGATGGACAAAGAGATACTTGTTGGTCAAATGTTAATGAAGATATGAAAGAAGAAGTTTCAGTAATTCTTTCTGACCTTAACAGTAAGGTGGTCACTAACAATTGTGCCTAACTATTACAGATATATTTAGGTTTTCTGATATTTATATATAAAATAAAATTATGAGCAAAGAAATGAGAAAATACATAGACACTTTCAAACAGAGACTAACTGAATCAGAAAACTTGAATATATCTGATGTTAGTGATAGTAATCAATTCAAAGTAGGGGATAAAGTTATAAAAAACGAAGAAACTTGGGAACCAAATGATTTTGATAGTTGGGGAAGAGGAATTGGTGTGGGAATTATAGTTGAGCCTCCTTTTGAAATGGATGAAGGTGAAGTTGATGTAAGATGGCCTAATGGTAGAAGTTTTGAATTCACACACCAATTACGAAAGGTGAATTGATTATTATCACTAACGTCCGATGATAAACAATCGTTTTAATGTTGTTTATCATTTGTTAGGTTTAGTTAAATTATTGTTTTACGAATGAAAAAAACAGATTATTACGAAATTTATATTTAAAACCTGAAATAATTTTTCAGGTTTTTTTTGTTTAATTCAAATTAATTTTGTATCTTTGTATTATGGAAACCGATAAAAAGACATATAATAAAGAGATTGATGAGGCGGTTGAACGTGTTAACAACGGTCAGTTTGTATCAAATGAAGAAGTTATGAAAGAGATTGATGAATTGTTTGTTAAACCGGTAATCTTCCTCGACCACGATGGTGTCATCTGCCTTTCAACGGAATGGGGTTCTCGTTTCAAAAATAAAGAAGGATTGGACTCTGTATTTGACCGATTTAATGATAAAGCGATTAAGGTATTAAATCAGATTATTGAAGAAACAGATTGTGAAATTGTTATTAGTTCGGATTGGCGTTTTCACGCACCATTAGAACAGATGCAAGAACTTTATCGTATTCGTGGAGTTAAGAAAGTTCCGATTGATTATACCACAACTGGTTTAGATTGGAAACAATTTATGACTATAACACCAAATAATGAACTTGAAGCAACACGTAGTTTTGAGATTTTAAATTGGTTGGAGGCACATCCCGATGTTACAAAGTGGGTTGCGGTTGATGATTTGAATATGAAGGAACAATACGGTGGTATCGATGGAAACTATAAATATGGTTTAACAAACTTTGTTCATACTCCCCGTTCAAAAGAAGGTATTAAACAATCAGGAGTCAAAGAAAAGATAATTAAGTTTTTAAAATAATTTGGTAAATTAAAGAAGATTTTGTATCTTTGTATTGTTCTTTGAAAGATTTATTGTGTTGTTCCCTTGAGAAAGGAAGTGCATTACCAGTAGAGGAATCAAGTTGTGCTCTACCAACACAGAGGACTTCTCACCCTCAAATAGTCAGGTGACATTTGGTGTCATTAGTGTGGGAATGAATGTATACGACTGTCAAGTCAGTGACGTAACTGGCCAAATCCTACTACGGGTAGTATACGGCTAAACAGGTTCGAATCCTGTCCTGACTACAATGAGTAAGAGATACTCATTGGTCTTTGGTCAATAGATGGTTAAACAGGACTCGCTAAAATCTGGACAGCGAAAATGCCAGTTCGTAGGGCTCAAGGCGGCAATCACACCCTCTCCTACGTTGTGTGACTTTTTTAATAGGGGATGCCCTGTAGGTTTCATCAATAGGAAAAAACCGAAATAACTACTCACCGAATCTCAAGTGGGGAAATATAGTCAGGTGGCGGAATTGGTAGACGCTAGAGCTGGAGTTAGGTCACACGCATTTGGGTTCGAGTCCCGTTAGTTGGGCCAGCTAGGAGAGCCGTAGACCGTGTGGGTTCAAATCCCACCCTGACTACTGAATCAGTTTGTCCGTGGGAACGACTTGAAAGAGTCACTGTAATCAAAATCCAATCACTGTCTCACTGGTGTATTGGGCTAAATGTGAGGAAAAAACGGTCATATAGTCAGGTGGTGTATATGGTAACACCCTTCATTGTAAGGATAAACAAGGTTGATTGTTTATCTGGAAGGACGAAGTCGGTTCGAACCCGACCCTGATTACACTTGGTTTCGGTAGAGTTCCAGAAAGCATAGACTGAACAAAAAACAATCTACCTCGTTGACATAGAAGTGTCGTTAGTCAGATGGCGGAAACGGAAGACGCAACTGTGATGATTTTGCCGGAAGGTGTAACTCCTTTGTCTTAGGACATAAACAATAGCGGGGTTAATCAGTTCTCAATCATCGTGTGGGTTAGAATCCCACTCTGATTACTGAAAATAAAACTCTGGGGTCAGGGTTTTGTTTCGCCGAAAGGTGTTGTTTTCAACGGTTCGAGTCCGAGTCAGGTGGCGGAATGTTAGACGCTTAAGGGTTGGATGGATGTTGCAACTGAAAAACAATGAATATAACCTTGAAAAAATCCATCGTGTGAGTTCAAGTCTCACCCTGACTACAATATGATAACAACAATATTAGTATACATTGGGTTTATCCTTTGGTTTTGGGCGGGATATAATGTGGGAAAAAATAACCGAAGATAAATTTGGTAAATTAAAAATAATTTCGTATCTTTGTATTATGACAGAAAAGGAATTTGAAGCAATCGGAAATATTATGGATAACTTTGATTTTGACAAAGTTCACGAAGTTATGAGTTTACTTAAATGGGAATGGGTTGGCACCGAAAATGGTGTTCCAAGTAAGTCCGAGTTAAGAAGTGAAGCGAGAAGATTATTGAAGATGTCGATTAATGATAAAACAAGAGTTTCAACAGGTGGATTTGAAGTTGATTACATTAATGATGGAGATGGATTTGTTGAGTTAAAATTTGTTGTTTCACAATGGGATTCAGAAATTTAAAAATTTAAAAATATGGAAGATAGAATACAAATAAACGGAGTTTGGTATGTTAAGGCGGACAGCTATGTTGATAAACCAATACCTACTATATCAGTTAGTCTTTTTGATGAGGATGGGATTATATACAACCAAAATTGTATGTTTGAAACTGAGGACTTCATATTTAGAGCGGTTGTTCTTATTGATGGGGATGGTGAATTAAAATATAAAAATAGTTTATATATTGAATTTATTGATAAGCGACCTGAACCTTGGAAAGAAGAACATTGGGATAATCCAACGTGGTTAAATGGTGTTATATTAAACAATACTGACTCAATCAAGGTGTTGGAAGAACTTAAAATGTCACCAAGCGCAATTGCAACTTTCAGAGACTTTTTGATTTATTTAAGAGATGAAAAGGAATGGCTTTAAAAGGAACACTACATAAAGATGATAATGATAAGTGGCATGTAATACATTTTCAAGCTACTTTAAACGGTCCTTTATTTCAATCACTACCAATAGTGAAAGATACATTCGATATCAACAATCCAAAACCAATAGTTGTATTGAAAGAAGGTAAGGAAGTAGAGTTTGAAGTTATTGATGGAATGTATGCTAAATTAATAAAATAAAATATGAAATTAAAATTAAGTATTATCGCATTGGCGATTGTTGGTCTTACTTCCTGTGCAGACCCAGGAACAACTCAGTTACGATTAAATGGTAATGAATCAAATTTACCTGATGAATTGAAAGGGTTAAAAATATATTCAGTTGCAACTGATGGAGGTCACTATGTTAGAGTTGCTATATTAAATAATCAAGTTAATTCAACAACTTACACTGTAGGTAAACATACTCAATCATTAATACTTGTGAATAAACAAGATGGTAAACTAATTGAGGTTGGTAGTGTTTTGATGGAAAATGATAGTTTAATTATTTGTAGAAAATAAATTATGAAAACACGACAAGAGATAGAGCAGTTAGCTCAAGAAGAATACAAGGATAATTTACACAATCCATTCTTTACTGCGGCACCAATGGGTTATATCAAGGGCTACATTCAATGCCAAGAAGATATGAAGAAAGAATTATATGAGTTTGGTAAACTTGTATTAGATACATTTCATTCTGAGGGTAAAACTCATAGTGGTGAGGCAAGATTAGCGAGAATAAAGTATCACGAATGGTTTAATGAATTATGAAACATTATTTAAGATACACTTTAAAAATACTTTTTGGGTTTATGATTATCATATCATTAGATGTTATGTTGAAAAAAGTAGACCCATCTGTCGGAGACTCGTGGCTTTTCATAACACTTGTTTTATACACAGGATATTGTTATATTGATTATAGAATAGAAGATAAAGATTAAAATGAAAGCGCAAGAATTAAGAATAGGGAATTTAGTAGATTTAGGTAATAGAATTGCCAAGGTTATTGATATAGGCCATCTATCTTGCACGGTAGTTGATTTGGAAGAAACTCAAGATACCTTAGAGGATTATGAAAGAACCAAAGGTATTCCACTAACAGATGAATGGTTGGAGAAGTTTGGGTTTGATATAAAAGATAAGGACAGATTGGATTGGGTTAAAGGAGCGTTTAACTTAGAAAGGTCTAATGAAGATAATAATAAATTCTGTTTTGAGGTTTACTCTCATTACATTCCTTTAGATTATGTTCACCAATTACAAAACTTATACTTTGCCTTAACAAGGGAAGAATTAACAATTAAATTATGAATAAAGAGTATAAAATAACAAGAGAACAATTTGAGGAGATTACATACTACAAAACTATGTTTGAGTCTCATGCCGATACAATAAAATGGCTCTGTGAAAAGGAAAAAGATGATGTGGTATATGGATTTCAATTAGGACAAACATATTCTCATATGAGACAATGTTTTATTGGCATGTTGGAATTAGAAACAAAGATTAGAGAACAAAACAGAAATGATGAGTAAACGAACTAAAATAAATTTCAATACTATTAATGGTGATAATTGGAAAAAACTTGATGTTGGTGACTTTGGTGCTCGTATCAAAGAACAAGAAAGATTAGAGTTTGAGAAGAAAAAGAAAAAAGAGGAAGAAGAAAAAGAACGTATTAATAATATACCTTGTCCTGCTTGCACATCAACAAACAAACATCACCATAAAAAATATGAAAATAATGGTATCATTGGGACTGGTTATTCTTCTTGGTTAATTGAAGAATATCTAGTATGTTTGCAGTGTGGAATACATTTTAGTGATATTAAAAAATGAAAAACAATATGACAATAGAAACATTAAAACAATTAATTGAAATTGAGTTTGAAAGAACTGGAACCATATCTCAATTCAAACACGAAGTATTCAGGTTATTAGACCTATACGAATCTGATAAGAAACCTATATCACTTCCAAATGTAAATTATTCACCGACTCTAACTTTAGAGGGTAACGGAATGGTGCCTTATTCTGAACTTTGTGGTTGTAATCCCAAAAATGGTGGTAGTGGTATTTGTGGATGTGTAATCGGAAACAAGATGGTACCAAATGTAAAAACCAAACAATATAATACACCTGGAACTTGGTAATTAAATTTAAAAAATAAAAATAATATGGGACTAATAGAACACGCAAAAATGGAATTAGAAATAGCAGGACTTTTTGATGAAGATTCTGACTATGCTGGAATGGTGGCAAAGGATGTGATGGAATTGGTAGAGGTATTTGCAAAACAAGGTCATTCAGGAATGTCAGCACCTTATGTAGCAAAACTATTTAATAAATTAGCCAACTATGAACCACTACAACCAATTACCGGTAAAGATGAAGAGTGGGGTGATGTAAGAGATTTGGGAGGTGATAAATCTTGGTATCAAAACAAAAGATGTTCAGCTCTCTTTAAAGATGGTAAAGATGGTCAAGCGTATTACATTGATGCGGTTATTAAACGAGACCAAAATGGAACTTGTTGGAGTGGTATGGCTTGGTTATCTGAAGAAGATTATAAAACAGGTGATAGAAGTAAGATGGTTGGTAAGAAAGGTTATGTAAAATCATTTCCATTCACACCTAAAACATTCTACATTGATGTTAAGGATGTTGAAGTTGCAAAAGATGATTGGGAATCGTTTGTTGTTGACCCTTCTCAATTGGATGAAGTTAGTGAGTATTATGATTTAAAATAAGAAGAATCCCAATCAGTATAATGATTGGGGTTTTTTTGTTTATGGTGATATTTATATTAAAAAATATAATAATGAAAAATTTATTATTAATATCAGAAGAAGAACGAAAAAATATTTTGAATTTTTATTATATAAAAGAACAGAGGTCTGATTTTGCTATGGATAGACAAGGTAACGCATTAGCTAATACAATTGGTGTTAGAAGTGACTCGGATTACAAAAAAGTTAATAGAATAATAAAAACCGCAGAAGATGAAGCAAAATATGTAGTGAAAGACCCACACACTCTATTGTTAATTACTCAAATAGCAACCGCCTTTATCCCTGTTGTGGGAGTTTTTATTAGTGCGGGTATTGGATTTGCAGACGCTGCGTTATATTACAATGAAGGAGACAAAAAAACCGCCGGAATGACCGCAATGTTTTCGGTCTTACCTTTATTGGGAACCGTGGTTTCAAAAATACCTGCGATTAATAAATTAGGTCAAAAAGGTATGAAAGCGTTATCTACAAAATTGGCTAAAAAAGGTTCGAATGCAAAATTAACTGCGAACGAATTAGAAGTTGTTAATGGAATATCAAAAGAAAACTCATTAATAACTCAAGAACTAAATCAATATAGTAAAAATATCACAAATAACGCCAGTAATAAAGTCACAAATAATAAAACAAAAAAAGTTTTAAAAAACATCGCTAAAAGTGGTTTAAAATTTGCGGGGATAACCGGTGCTTATATGGGTGCGGGTTTGACTTATAGTGCGGCGTATGATAAATATAATAATACATCAACAATTGATTTAAATACTCCTCCACCTGAAAGTGCTAAAAAGGTTGCCGCAGGAATACAATGGTAAATAAAATAAAATAAAATAAAAAATGAAAAAATTTATAATTACTGAAGAAGAAAAAAATAACATTCTTAAAATGTATAATGTTAATTTATTAAATGAGGACATATTTAGTTCGTTTATTGGTGCATTGTCTAAATTCGCAAGAAAAGCCATCACTCAATCTGAAGATGATTTAATAAGAGCGTTTAGAACAAGTGAAGTTGCGTTATCTAAAAATATTGATGATATTGTTAATTTATCAATAAAAAGCGGTAAAATTGATGATATACAAACTTTAGAAGCAAAATTAATACATGCTTTCGACCCAAGCGGAACCAATCCCCAAATGGCGCAAGAACAAACTAAAAAATTTCTTAATAGTTATGCTAAAAGTAAGGGTAATACTGGGTGGAAAGATATTAGGTCTAAGGCACAACCTAGTCAGTCAGGAAGTGCCGCTCAATCAAATACGGCCGGAGCTTCAACAAGTGCGGTACGTAATATGTTTTCAGGAAATAGGATTTCAAATCGGTCATTTGGTGCCGATACCGAATGGTCTAAATATATTGAGTGGGATAAAATTTTAAACGCTAAAAACATGGACGATTATAATAAGTTAATTGCTAAAGCAATTAAAACTGGTGATTATAGTCGTATATCTTCAAAAGGATTTGAAAGATTTGGAATTGTTAATTTTAGAGATTTTCTTAAAAACAATATTACTAAAGTAAATGAAGTTATCCCTGAAACTGGAAGATGGAGCGTTGTATTTAAATAAGTTTTAATATATGAAAATATTAATAACTGAAAATAAACTTGAAAAAGTAGTTCAAAATGAGATTAACTATCAATTGGATTATTTAAAAAAACTTAAAGAAGAAAATGAAGACAACATTCCTGACAACATTAGTGATGGTACTTGGGAAGATATCCATGTCGTTGAGAAAATTAAAGTCGAAGATAGTAGGGTCAGTGAGTTTAAAATCACTCCTGAAAAAGTTTACATTTTTACCTTGGGTTTTGTTTATGATAGCGTTACTGGTATTGCGGTTGATGATATTCTCTATGATATACAAGGTCTATGTAGAGAATCATTAGGACTAAACATACATTTTAATTTAGGTGAAGTAATAAACAGATATAACGAATATGGTCAGTGGTAATGAATATATTTAAAAAGTTTTTACTTATATTATTTTTCTTTATCACAACATCTTTCGGTCAAGGAAATGAAACCGAGACTTACGTTAGTTGGAAACAATCAAACTCAGGATATTGGTCTCCAAACAGAGGATTTAATGTCTACAATGATTTTGATTTTATGATAACAAGAACTGTTTATCCTGATAACTATGGTTACTATACGTTTTATTTTTGGTTATATTCGCAAAGTTATTATTGGGATGGTTATAGAGCTTCTTATACATCTACAAATATAAGAAATGTTACGGTTCATATTAGTGAAGGTGGAGGATTAAAATTAGTTGCTTATGATTATTCACCTTTAGGGATAACTTTCTATGGTCAGTATTGTCCAAGTAATTTAATATTTAGAAGTAAATTAAAATCACCACTATATTATATAAGATGGGGTAATATGTCAGCATTATGAGCGAACTAGAAAACAATATAATGGAAAAAAGATTCTCATTTTCAATCAAAGATATGAAGTGGGTTATATCTACATTAGTCATCGCAATAGGTTGGGTTATAACAATTGTATTTTGGGTTCAAGATAAGAACAAACAAAAAAATAGAATAGAAACTTTAGAGACAAAAAATGTTACATTAGAGAGACAAGTTGCAACACTCCAAGGACAGATTGAGGGTGTTAATCAAGCGACAAAAGTATTTATGGAATATCCACCATCTGAGAGTAGATTTAGAATAGAATTATTGGAAAAAAGAGTGGATAAGATTGAAAATATAAGTGGTGTACAGGTAGATAAAGCTATTGAAAGTACGTCAGCACCAATTAAAAGAAATATAAGATGAGCGAATCAATTTACGATAAAAAACAGATATTTCAAAACTTAGTAAAATCAACAGAAAAATTAAAAGACCTTTTTAATTTAGTTGATAAATATTACGAAATATATGAAATTGTTATAGACGATAAAGATATTAGCCCCAATTATGGTTTGGATATGGTTCTTTATCGAGTAATTATAAAAATAGAAATGGATAATCCTAGTATTGAAGAATTATCAGGTGAACTTAAAAAACTTGAAAAAGTATTTGAATCTTCTTTTGGAAAAGTTTCATTTGATAAATTTGGATTGATAAAAAAACCTACATCAGAAAACGTTACTTACGCCGGTAGTTTAGTTAATAGTCTTATAATGCAAAACGATATTATGACTTTAGATGTGCATTGCCATTTTATGAGTTAATACTGAATTCTTTTCATATAAGTTCCATCATCATAACATTCAATAACAAATCCCTTATAATTTTCATCAACTTCTTTACCTTCTAAAGAAATTAGTTTTACAATCTTTCTATTAATATCATTTCTAATTCCAATGATATCGGAATATTCAAAGTTACCATCGTAGTCAATTTGTTTTAATCTGTAATAATTAATTGAGTTATTTATAAATTCATAATCATTGTACTGATATAATTGTTCTTGTAAAGTCGTACCATTACCAAATACAATACCGATACTAGACCAATTAATCGCGTCTAAACTCCTTCCAACTTCAAAGTGACTATTGTTTGTTTCACTAAATGTTTTCCAATTTAAATTATTATATTTACCATCATTTGTTCCATTAAAATTTACAAGTTGAACTGGTAGTGGGGCGCAAGGAGCAATTTCATATAGTTCCATATTATCTAACCACCATTCTTCTCCAGCGGCATTTACCCTACAAAGAATATCTATAGCGATTTGAGATATACCTGTTAAAGTTAAAGTAATATCCGAATAACCATCTCCTGTTGTTGTTCTATTTCCTCCACCCGCAGGAGTATACGTTGTTAAAGCACCATTTGCGGTTTTATTAATAACTCCTAAAGTATTATAATTCCAAGTTGCATTATTATTTCCCGTTATTCTAATTTCCGATGTATAAGATATTTCACCATTTGTTGATACTTGAACCTCAACTAAATCAGGAGAATCAACCCCTCTTGTTGTTGCGGTTGAATTTGAAAATACATAAGAACCTAATCTAAATTTAAATTGATATGTATATGAAGGGTTTAATCCTGTTATATTAGGAAGAACATACCAATCTTGTTCTATTGCCGAACTTCCAGCTCCATTACCATAAATAACAGCACTTGTTGTAGGTGAGACTGAAGCATCAATAAAGTAAGAACTATTTAAAGTATTACCAAACCAAAGTCCAACCCAATCATAAGTTTCAATATAATCATACGCAACTAAAGTGGTACAAGTCTGTGACCTAACAAACGAAGATAGTGTAATAAATAGTATGATGATATATTTCCTCATACCCATAAATACGATAAAACTAATATATAGTTACCACTTTAAGAAAAAAATATCTCTAATGTAATATATTGTTACAACCGCCCAAGCCATAACCTCAGACCAATCCTGTTCGGCACAGGAAGATAAGATACATAATAAAGAGAATACTAATCCGAAAATATTTAATAATTTAATTGTTAAATTATTCATTGTTTATTTACTTTAAAGTTATTAATAGGGTAATCCAATTCAATCTCCCAATCCTTATGTTGTTTATGAACAAAATAAAGTAAGTTTTTAACCTTATCTGCATGATTCATATCAACGAGTTTAAATGTCATTTCTTTAACATATTTACCGTTATCGATAGAGTATTCAATTGCTGATAACGTGGCAACAGTGTCTTTCTCATACATAATAACATTCTCAGACGAGTAAAACCCTACGGTGTCAATTTTTTTTAGTCCAGTACAACTTACTATTAACACTGAACCTAAAATTAATAATTTTTTCATTTTTTATTAGGGTTAAATAAATTAATATTATCTTTTAAAACCTCATTCATCTCAACAATTGATTTGTGATAACTAATTGCCGCATTATGAAATTTAATATTATTTTCAATAACCTCCAAATATTCTTTACCCAAAGATAAAGATTTTATAGGGTTATTATCATAGATAATGCCAAGAGTTTTTTGTTGCATATCCAAAAAATTTTTAAATACCATTTCAAAGTGTTCCATATTATTTGTAGTTTAATATTACAAATATAGTAAATGTTCTAAATAAAATCAAATTATTAATATAACAACTGAATATGAGTTTTATATATCTTATAACCCATATCAATCTTTGAAGTTATTTGGGGAATTGAGAACTCAACAATATCATTAATCTCCAAAATGGTTTTCTCCTGTAAATCACAAACAGACTCATTCTTAAAATACTTATAATTTTTCATCTCAACCTTTTCAAGTAGATATTGATAGTTTTGTTTAAAATTACTGAGTTCCTTATTTAATTTTTCTAAATGAAGTAAATGAGGAGATAACATTTTTTGTAAAAAAGAATCCTCAACTTTTCTTAAATAAGATAACAAAACATATTGTTTGATTTCATAATCAAACGGATGTTCATAATACCAAGTTAAGTTTAAAAGTTCCATACTATTATAAATATAGTGATATTTATTGGATATATGAAGTTGAACGAAAATATATTAAGGGTAAAAGAGATAATGGGTATTAATGAATCGGCAGACGCTGGTGAAAATGATATTAGTTTTGCAATTGATGCTGTATTAAACACCACTTTTGTAGAACCTAACAAAGATATCGTATGTAAAGTTAAAGTTATACACCCCAAAAATATTGAAGTTTTAATGGGTCAACAAAAATATGTTCAGTATAAATTAGTTATTACATTTATAGGTGGTTACGGAACAAAATATTGGCCAAGAACAATGGCTGTAAATGATATGTATGAAAAATTAATGGATGAGGCTTGGTTTTTAGTATATAATTTTGTGGGTAAATCAACCGCAGTATTTTCAGAATACGTTAAAGAGTGTGACTCTACTGAAAAAGAGGTCGAACGCGTCCATCGGGGTATATTAAATATATAGAGTAAAAGGCGGTAGGTCCGTCAATAGTTTTTGGAAATATTAAATTGTGAACATCATCAATTTTTGCCGCTAAATCAGCAATATAAAGAGTAGGAACAAAATCCTCATTTGAAGTAACATTATATTTAAAAACAGGATAAGAGTCTTTCCAACCACTTAATTTGGTATCCGAAACTTCAATTTCAATTTCTTTAACCCAATCAAATTTATCTTCATTAAAAAACGATTGCAAATAACCTTTAATTACTTTCGATATTTTATGTTCATTAATTTTAAAATTCATTTTATTTTAATTCTTTTATCTTGAGAGTCGGAGTATATTTTTTCATTCAAACAGTAGTAACTACCTTTAATATCACCATTAATTTGATTTAAAATTAAGTCGACAGTTGATTTAAATTCAGGTCTACCTTGGCCGTACATTTTATTATCAGAAATTAATATAATATCATCATAATCTTCCTCATTTTCATACGGTTTAATATTTAAAACCGATAAAGGATTTTGAATATTCTTATCATTATTTTTAATTAGATAAGAGATTAATGAACCTTCTTTAACATCATTTAATAAGTAGTTAACATTCTGACCCTCTTCTTTTCTATCGTTAATTTCCTTCTCTATTTCAATTATTTTTTTGTAAAGTTGTCTAATTTTTTCTTGTTTTTCGTAAGGAATTACTTCCCTCTCAGGAAAGAAAAATGCGGATGCAACTTCTTTAGGTCCACTCTCAGCTTCAGCTTTATAAGTCTCGTATTTCATTTTGGCTTCCCTTAATGAATTTTCAAGTTCTTTAATTCTTAACGAATCAGAGTGACCCATAGTCATACAATTAGTCCAATTTCTATCTGTATCTGAACCGGCAATATCATAAGGATGTCTTGATATTACAACCATTAGATTAGATGCGTCAGATGTTAAAGATTTCCTTGATTCATCAGATACAAATTTTTTCATTAAAGCGTCAGATTTAAGTCTTGATAATGCTTTACCAATAGTTGTTACATTTTTTGAATCACCATACTTAGCGGTTCCTTTAACGTAATCCAATACTTTATATCCATTATCTTCTAAAAACTTTGTAACTTCTTTTTGAGTTTCTGATACGGGACCTTCTTGTGAAGATGATTGTAATGGAATGTAGATTCTATAATAGTTTCTATCGTGACCATACTTATCGCCAAGTGTTTTAAATATGTCAGAATACCTTTCTCTATTAAATTCTTTTGCGTATTTTCTAAATTGAGATGGTTTTAAGACCTCATTAACCATTTTAATGATAACTTTTTTTAATTCAGGTTCAGTTAATCTTAATCTCATAAACTATAAATATACAAATAAATTAAAACATAAATATATTTATTTAATATGCAAAACAAAAAATATATTGAAAAATTAAAAAAATTAGTTGATGAACACGGACTAAATTATGTGTCAAAATTATTAGGTATTTCCAAACTTAAACTGGCAAGACTTTCTGATATGGTTATTGGTGATGCGGATATAGCTTATGATATTATTAATTTATTATTTTATGATGGAGAATTAATTAAAGACTTTGAACACGATGGATTTAATGTTGTAATTGGGTATGATGGTTTGGAAGGCACGGTTACTTGGGTAATAGAAAGTAAAACAACTTATTATTCTGAAGATGATGAAACAGAAATAATAACTTGTTACGCAACTCCATTTTGGGAGGGAGAATCAAATATACCAATTGATGTTACTTCTTACACAATAGTTGATGATAATCACGATGTTATATTTGAAATAGAGGGAGAAATTCAAGGAGATTATTATAAAAACATTACTATAGGTTCGGTATATAAAAATGTTGATACTCTTATAGAATGGTATGAAGAAAAATATATACCAATAGTTTTTAATACAGTAAGAAATTTATTTTTACCTAAGCTTAGAGAAAGAGCTAGTAAAGAAAGAGATTGGTTATCCTAATCCCTAACTTTAAACATAATCGATAACCTTTTAAAACCTCTCCAACCACTACATATCTCCCAACGATACTCTAACTCAGAGTGAGGAAGAAAATCATCTTCAAATTGAATTCCAATATTTGTTTTAGTAATCTTATTAATTATGTCATTATCAATATTATTGAACATATTACAAACAAAGTCATTATATTTTGTTTTGGCCAAATCCAAAGAACCCTGACCGTACAAATCTACTAATTTAATTAAATCCTGTTTAGTAGAAACTTTAAACATAGGTTCAGAATACATTGTCCAATTTTTTACCTTAGATTTTTTGTATTTCTTTATCTCAATCTTATCACCATTTTGACTTACGGCATCATATTTCTCGAATGTGGAATCTGACATTGGTTTGAATTTATTAATATCAAAATTTACCGAAAGTATTTTTGAAAAGTTGCAAGGACCTTGACCAGTCCATTTTATCTTAGGAGATTTAGTTATTTTTTTCCAACCTTTTGATTCACAAATTGTGTTCTCGAATTGAACACCAATTATATTTCTACTTTGACTCATACTTAATATTATTAAAATAATATTAAATGGTCAAATTAATTTTCATCATCTAAATCAAACTCATCCTCATCATCAAATTCCTCATCTTCATCATTCGGATTAGACTCCCAAGTCTCATATCTATCAGACAAAGAATTAAATGTTATATCGTAGTTATGTTTTACAAATTCTTTAAAAGTGTCAACCCATTTATCACTAAATGTTAAATCAAGTTCCTTTTTTATATCATTATCCATATACAATATTGGAGAATTGATATCATTTACCCCTTCATTAACCCACTCAAATGCAACATCTTGGTTACCCCAATTACCGAAATAAAAATACATACGGTCACCATCTTCATTACCAAATTCATCTTCAGCATAAGTCCAATTAAGTTCACCTTTATCATTATGTTCAAATAAATTTAGGATGTATTCAAACATTAATGATTTAAGTTTATTTTCCGTTATTAGATATTTCATATTACCAAAAAAACCAATTAAATGTTTTATTTCCTTTAGAGGATAAATCTATTTTATGAAATTCCAAAAAAAACTTTTCAAAAGTTTCATCACCAAAAAGTTCATAAAGGTATTCTAACTCAGGATTTACACTCCACCTTTCTTGAGCATGATAATAATCATTATCCGAATACTCTTCAATTATTAATTCACCATCTTGAGTATAGTATTCTGTTTTGAATATGTCGTATTCTCTACTATAATCATTAGAGCCAAGGCCTATATGTTTTAATTTTGAATCTAATGGTTTTAATAGAATAGGCATTGTTAACTCAATGTGACGAATCATGACCGATAACATCCTACTTTCTGTGATTAGATATTTCATATAAATTATAAATATACGAAAAATTATAATATTTATTTGTATGAACCTAAGACAAACAATAAAAAGAATACTAAAAGAAGAATCAGAATCCGTTAATTGTAAATGTGGATGGTCTTGGAAATTATCTGATGGAGGCGATGACCCATACGTTTGTCATAAATGTGGAAGAGATAATAGTAAATTAAATAAAGTTTATTATGGTTTTGCTAAATTACCCAATTATTGGGTTGACGATAACGATTTCTCATACAACGATGAATTTTTCGATGATAAAGACTATGATGACCACTATTTTGATAATTTTAAAGACATGGACAAAATGTTTGGACATAGAAAATCTTTATTCGGAACAAGAGGTTTAGATGTTGGGGATGAAAAAAGAACTTCACGGTCATTTAATCAATATAACGAACGATATGGTCCTGCAATTGTTAGGGTTATCAAAGATAAAAAAGAAAAATTAAATGAAGTTAGAGTTCCAAGAAGTGAAAGGGTGGAATTATATAAGGATGATAATATAATTGTTGTTGTTCCATTAACTCATAGAGCATTACAAAAATATGCTACAAATTGCCAATGGTGTATTAATGATGATTTAACAGATTGGGAGGAGTATCATAAAGGAAGACACGCAGTCATCATCCAAAGAAAGCCAAAGAAAAGTAAGAAAGGTATTACAGGGATGGAAACATATGGTGAGATTTTTATTTTATCAAGATTAGATGAAGGAATGTGGGATTGGAAAACTGCCATAGATATTTTAGGGTATGATTTTGGTGGTAGTAAAGAAAGGGCTTTAGACTATTATGTTAATATATCAAATGATATAAATAACTTTGCAACAAATATAGTTTATTATTCACCTGAAAATGGAATATATGATATGGAAGATAACTTCTTATGGAATTTCGATATTGAGATAAACGACATACCAAATGTAACTCCAAAAGTTATAGAGATGATGGATGACTATCTAACCAATTCTGAAGAGGATAATTAATCTCGCCACTTACTTAATACCTCGTTTAACAAATATTGAGAAACGTTATTAGTCCCAATAATATCATTAACAACCAAATCATCTTTATGTTTTAAAACATTACCAACAAGTATTGGTTCATCATAATACCCCAAATTATTTTCGGTAACCTCGTCAACAGACCTCTCCATATCAAAAGGAACACCATAAAAACTTCTAACTTTATAATTTAAAGACTCCTCCAAATTTTTAACTCTTTTCATATTCTTACTTATTTTAACAACATCTGTATTAATAACTTCTTCAACCCAACTCATCAAGATTGGTTTAAAATCATCTTCAATTAATGAAAACATTTTAAAGAAAAAATGAAAATAATCATATCTGTACCACAATGTTCCCCTTACAAACTGAAAATACCAAAATTTTTTCTCCCTATCAATAAACCAAATAGACTTATCGTAACAAATAATTTCAACCGTACTTAAATTAAAGTATAATTCATCAAAGATAATTTTTTTTAATTTATCAGAAACCACAAAATAAAGATAATAATTAATTATATTAGAAACAATATCAATATATTTATAAATATGAATCTTAAACAGATTATTAGAAAAGTATTAAATGAGGAACACACAATTAAATCAAGACTTGAGCAAGTTGTTCAAAATCTTGGAATTATGGAGGCGATTAAGTTAGTTGGAAGTGTTAAAAAACTATTTGAAGTATTAGAATTGGATTATAACGATATTAGAGTCCAAGAGGATATTGTTAAGAATTATTTGTATCATAATGAATTTGAGAAAGTTCTCTTTTTAAAGGTTAATAGAGTATCACCAAACAGAACAGTTATAGATGTTTATATAGGACCTGATACTGCGGCAAATCATACAAGTTGGTTTTCCAGTGTGGTAAGTGATGAATTTAAAAAGGTATTTCCATTTAGGTTTGAACCCGTTTGGGAGTTTGAGTGGGCAAAAAGTAAAAGAACAAAAATATTTTTAGATGTTCATATTTTTGACGAAACCGAAAACATAACAGAATCTAAAGAAATTACAAAGATACAAATAAAATAACGATTACAAATTCAGATAATACAGAAAAAACAACAAATGAATTGGTAGATGAAATTATTAAAAAGATTAATTAAATTCATTTTTTGGAATAATAAACCTATGACCATTAGTCCAATTAGTTCCTTTTAATACTAAATCAAACCCCAACTTATGACCAACCCAAGAAGTGATAAGTTCTACAGAATTATCATAACTCATTGAAAAAAAACCTGAAATCTCATCAATAAGATTATGATGAACAAACACCCAATCTCTTTCTTCACCAAAAGCGTTTTTTTTATAAACGGAAATAACCGAGTGGTCATCATTTTCCGAATTTAAAAAGTAAATATAATTATTAAATTGTTTATTATTATCTTTAATAATAAAATCTTGGTTATCCAAATATTTATAAACCGCATTTTTAAATTTACTTTCTGTAATAACAAATTTCATAACAAATATTTTTTAAGGGGCGCCATCATACCATTCCCAAATCCTATCAACATCAACGCCATATTTAACTTCAAACCATTTCCCAATAATTTTATAATCACCAACATCCTTAACACCTGAAAATAAATTACAAAAATATAATATTGAAGGACTAACTTCTAAAGTTCCGTCAACATAATAAAATGCCCCAAGTCCAGGTTCAATTTCACTCGTTTTATCAAAATCTACACGAAATTCATCATCATTACTTTCGCTATAGCCATCTTCTTCAGGACTCAATTTCAAACTATTAAGTTTATCTAAAACATATAATTTGGCTAATCTTTGGGCTTTTGATTCTGATATTATAATTCTCATTAACAATAAATATAAAGATATTCATAAAATTAATATATTTATCAGTATGGGAAAAGAAGACATTAATAAAATGTATTTAGGTAAAGATTATTCAAAACTTGTAAATGCGTTATTCTCAAAGAAGTATAGTTGGTTTAAGAAAATAGATATAGATAATGTTATTTATAATAAATTAAAATATAAACCAAGTTTCTTAAATCTAAAAGGAACAATATATGTTGATTCAGATTGGGGACACAAACAATTTAGAGAATATTATTACGATTTAGCCTTTCCCGAAGATACCGAGTTAAGTTTCGGTGATATTATGGGTGGAGATTTAAGTAAAGAAATACAAGATGATTTTAAAACAATATTCTCTTCTCTATATGGCACACAAATACCCACATATATGTCATTTACTTGGTTAATGGTAAAATTTGTTGATGAAGACAAAAGATTGGAAGAAACCATAAAAAAAGTATTAAGAAAAGAGAACAAATATAGTAAAAATATGAAATCAGATAGACCTGAAACCAATGAATCTGAATTAACCGAAAAATGTTGGCCAGGATATACCCAAAAAGGAATGAAGACAATGTTTGGAAAACGATATCCAAATTGTGTTAAGAAGAAAAAAACATTAAAAGAATGGTATGTGACAAGGGATAGAGAAAAAGAAATGGGGATGTCATACGTTAAATTTGAGGAAATAATAAATAATTTAATGGGTAAAAGATATGATTGGTGGGAAGGTATTAAAATAAAAGATATTTTATATTCTGGTTTTAGTGATGAAGTAGAAATTTATGGTGTTTTAAATGTTAATAGAAAATGGGCTAAACAACAATTAAAAAAACTTAGACCATTTTTTAAAACTAAAGATGGAGAGGGTTTGGATATAGATGATGTTTTCAACATGGAACTGATGAGAGAAATAGAAGAATATTTAACTATGTTGTTTTCAACATTAACTAATTTTAATAAAACTGAGGGAGTAAGATTAAATGCCTTACATATAAAATTTGCATGATGAACTTAGAACAAACCATAAGAAGAATATTGATGGAAGAAATTAACAGTTCTTCATTATCTCCTTACATTAAAAGAAGAGTTGATTTATCCGATGAAAAAATTAAAAAGATTTTAAAAACCGAAATTTTAACAGATAAAGACATTAATGCTGATGATGAATTTAGACTTAATAAGATAATAGATAATACAACAGGAGAGTTATTAAAATGGGTTAACCAAGAAGAATATGATGACAACTATGATTCAGTATATGAACATATAAAAAATAATTATTCTGATTTCATATTACAATACTTTAGAGAAGTTTTTAAAGATGATGAAGAAGCGAAGTTTTGTTTTATTAAACATAGTGAAAGATATGGAGGAAGAGGATTTACAGAATGTTTCGGTTCTTGGTTTGGTTTTCTAAATGGTTATGGAAGTTGGTTACCTAATGTTGATTGGAATAAAGTTAAAGAAGAATTAAAAACAAAAGATAGAATATTATTGGCAAGACCATTAGAAGGTCATATCTATGGATATTATTTTTCGGTATTAAAGAAATGATTTTAAACCCAATTATCCGGCATTTTTAACAAAGTTGCTTCAAGACCAATCCAACTATTTGTATCAACGACTTTCACATTTAATTTATTCTCAACCCAACCAGCAATTACGTTTCTGGTAACAATATATTTTGATGAAAAGAAACCATCCATCTCAACAATCAAATCAGAATTAATATAACACATTCCCGTACCATAATCATACATTATTTGAGCAATCTCATCATCTTCTGAATTGGCAAAGTAAGCTCCGTCATAAGTATGAATACGAATAAAATCTTGATTGTCCAAATACTTTTCCATCGCGGAAACTATTTTTGATTCGGTGATAATAAATTTCATATAGTATAAATATATAAACTAATCAAATTAGAATGAAAATATGCCGTAACCAACAACAGGAACATTTAACTTATTTGACACCCATTTAGCAATAATATCACCGGCGGTTACCTTCTCAATAGAGAAAAAATCAATTAATTCATCAACTAAGTCTTTTTTAAAATAACACATTTCACTTACATTTGAATAACCGATGAGTCCATCCACATCATCCTCAGAATTTAAAAAACGAACTGTATTTTTATAACCCTTCACAATAAAGTCCTGATTATCCAAATACTTAAAGATAATGTTTTCCAATTTTGATTCGGTGATAATAAATTTCATAATCATAAATATACGATATTTATTAATATGCGACTTAAAGAAACTATGATAAAAAGATTATTTAATCTTTATGATGATATATTTAAGAAATTAAAGTTAGAAATTTATACCGATGAATCGGGAACCATATATGGAAAATGGTTTGATAAAAATGAAAAATTAATTTTCAGTAGAAATCATTTTGGAACATTATGGGTCGATGACTGCGACTCATATACCACACTATGGATTTATTCAAAGGCATTATCCCTAAATAAAGAAGAGTTTGAATTATCTTTAATAGATTATTTGAATCTAAAATATCAAAACCAATCAAAAAATAGACCAATAAAAAGTATTGGTGATGAAAATCATTGTTTGGAGGATATGGAAGATGAAACCGAAAATTTGCAAGAATCCATAAGAAGAATATTAAGGGAAGAAACGGATTTTTATTATAATCTAAAGACGGTTGCGTTTGAAGAACTACCATTTGAATATCAGAGGTCATTAATAATTTATATGTATGAAGGACCCGTTGTTGATTGGTCATTAGACCTGGATAGGGACATTGTTTCAAAGAATGATGAACTTGTTAAGGTTCTAATAAATGATTATATGTCGGTAGGTAGAAATAAGAACAAATCATTTGCTTATGGTATAGTTCCAATGAAAACTCTAACAAAAGAAATTGCCGAGAGAATGGGATATGATAACTACAATGATTATCATAAAGATTATGTAGGTTCAAATTATGTTCAAAAACATAAAGAGTCGGTATGGCCAATTATTCTAAATCCTGACAATGATGAATTAATAGAAGATGGTTGGCATAGATTCCACGATTATTATAGTAGGGGATTAAAGAAAGTTCCAGTGGTTATGTTTATGTAGAAATTACAAACTAATCATATTAGTTTAAGTCCCAACATATTTCTGTAAGGTATTTGTCAGTTCCGTTTACTTTAGAAACTTCTTCTTTGTGTTTAGTTATAAATTCTTCATTATAATTTCCCAAAACACCTTGGTCCCAATGATTTAATTTTGCAATACGAATAAACTTTCCATATTCTTTTTCGGTCAATCTACCCTTCAAAGGTATTACACTTCCAACACAAGTATTCCACTTTGTTTTTCTACCATTATATGTTACATAGTAATAATCTTGCTCATCATCACCAATAGCAATTAACCTTTCTATATCCCAAGATTCAGTTATTACAAATTGACCTTTAAGTTCTTCAAATTCTGATAATATTTTTTGTAAGTTACTATCCATATTATTTTATTGTATGATTTAATACCTTGTCAACATAACTTTCTTCATCAATCATTTCGCCACCATCCATATTAGTTACCGTATGATTTAATATATCTTCCACCTCAGATTTAAATTGGTGAAGATGGTCATTAGCAGTACCAGGAGTACATTTCAATATCTCTCCCATCCACTTATCCAAACTTGATGCGGTTTTATCAACCTTACAATTTAATACTTCTTCCACCAATTCAGGAGCGTAATAAACACCACCATCTGTTGCATTAACCTTACAATTTAATACCTCTTCCACCTCTTCATTCATAAAAAAGACAACACGTACGGTTGTATTAACCTTACAATTTAATACCTCTTCCACCCGGTTATAAATGGTGATGGCACCAACAGCAGTTGTATTAACCTTACAATTTAATACCTCTTCCACCCAATCTTTTAAAATGGGCTCAAATCGAGCGGAGTCAAGAGAAAATAATAAGAAAAAATCATTAAAGAAACTATATCTCCACCACAATCTACCATCTTTTTGTAGTTCAAAATACCAGTACTTCTTTTGTCTGTCAATAAACCATATATTACCATTATAGTTGATAATCTCAGTCTTCCCAAGTTCTCTATATAGTTCATCAAAGACAATCTTTTTTAATTTATCTGAAATCATAATACAAAGATAATAATAAAAAATGGATTAGACAAATTTAATTAGGTATTCTCAATTTATTAAAAATAAGTGGTCTTCTTACTTGTTGTGTCTAACACCTTGATTTGCGAGGTATTCCCGACAAAGGCTTAATCTTACCAAAACAAAATACTGCGTCTAACACCTTAATTTGTAAGGTATTCTCAACCCACTTACCGATAAGGTTTTTAGAATCAAGATACTCTAAAGAAAAAAAAGAAGAAATTTCGTCCACCAAATCAACATTAAAATAACACTTACCAACATTTTTATCGTATTTAATTTGAAAAAACTCATCTTCTATCGAATTAAAAAAATAAATATAAACCCCCTTTTCAACCTTAACAAAGTCCTGATTATCCAAGTACTTAAAGATTACTTGTTCCATTTTAGATTCGGTGATAATGAATTTCATATAAGATAAATATTAGTAGATGTGTTCATTATCATAAAATGTCATTATTTCGTTAGTTTTAATATTCATATGTTTTTCAAACCATTTTAATAAATGACTTTGTATTTCTTCCCAAGTTTTCATGCTAAACAAATTAAATATATAACCGTAAAAATCATCGGCCAAATAAACTTCTGAATTGCCAAAAGCAATACGTGATTTAGAGCCCTTATATTCTTTATTTAAAGTTAATATAATAATAACTTCATTATCGTTATCATCATACCAAACATCTCTATGATACAACCCATTAGGATTAGGAACTCTTTTATGTTTTAATCCCAAAAATAGTTCGCCAATAAAAGAATCAATTATATTATCTAATTTAGATTCGGTGATAATGAATTTCATATAGTAATAAATATGAAGATAATAAGAAATTATGAACTACTTCTTAATCACCTTAATATCAGAGACATTTCTTGTTTCTTTAAGATACTTTTTGGCGTCTTTAATGGAGTTATGTAACTTATAGGGGAGTCTAGGTATTAAACCTGATTTTTCTGTATATACGTGTATGTAGTTATTACAAGGAAAAGTTATAACGGTTGTTTTTTTCATAATACAAATATAAGAATAAATTAATCAAAAATGTAATCCCCATCAATTAGTCTTTTAATCTTTTCCAACCATTGTGATGAGTGGGAAATATAACTATTAAATTTCTCTATCTCATCAAAAGAATATAATGATTTGTCTCTATTCTGATTATACTCAATATAACTTTCGAGTTTGGTTTTCTCCTGTTCGTAAAACTTTTCTAAATTATCCATAATACAAAGATAATAATAAATTATGAACTAAACAAACTTAGTGATTATAACCTGGCTCACTATGAAATTCATAACCTTCCCCACAATCAAAGTAACAAGATACATTAGGGACTCTACCGTATTTTTTAAGGGGAGATAACATTTCAAAAAGGAGTTTTACTTCGGTATCAATTTCCATTTGTTTTTTAGCGGGTAAACACTCCTCAGATTTTAAATAACAAGCATATTCTGACCCAACCATAAACTTTAAATTAGGGATATCATTAAACCTATCCTCAACTTTAACATCATAAAGATAAGGGTATTTTTTAAAGATTAATTTTCTTACTACATTTTCTAATAGTTCTTCCATAATAGTATAAATATAAAGATAATAAGAAATTATGAACTAAACAAACTCACTCCCATACATTCCCCACCTTCAGTGGGTCGTTCCACTACACTTCGTTTCGTTTCACTAATGTATTTCGTTCCTTTGTTCATTTCATAATTTCCCCCACTTTATTACAGGAACGTATTATAATTCTATTTTGGTGTTGTGGTAAAATTCTATTTTGATGTAAAAACCTATATGGTGAATTATATGGTGGGAATTTGTGGTAAGTTATTATGGTAAGGTTTCACCTTTAAAGAATAACTTTATTTTATCCCATATATAGTGTTCCTAACTATGAGGGGGAAGTCTGAGATGGTCATATGAATGGTCACTAAATGGGGACTAATGTCCTTACGTTGAAGGTTAATAATGTAAAACTCTAACACACTAAAGTGTTTCCCGCGTTTAGGGACACTAACTAATATTTTTAGCTGGGAAATACATATACTAAAAAAAATGGAGCCCACGATAGCGTCAGAGGGGTTTTTTTGTGTTTCTGATACTAATAACGAAGAAAGGTGGTGGGAGAAAGTGTAAATAAGTGGTAAGAGGTGGTAATAAAAGGTGGGAAAGGGATTATCCCCTATCTGACACGTAACTGACATTATGACAAATCCAAATAATTTAACATTTATTTTTATTAACAATCCCCTATATTACTACCAATAAACCAAATTTTTTTATATAAGGGATATGTACCAAACAGGTGTTTTAGAGGACTTTATTACAGAGGTCTCCAAGGAAGGAGAAGAATATATTATAAAATACTCAAGTGGTGAGTATAAGGGAGAGTGTAGATATAAGATGATGGAACTTACAGGTAAGAACAAACCCATAAGGCAAACCCCCATGATACTGACTCATTCTAACATGGGGGATATTATAGAGAAGATACATAAGGACAATACCTTAAGCTCTGAAGATTTTAATTCTCTATCTATGGATATAAGGGAGCACTCACTTAAAAGATTAAATGAGTTTCTTTCTATACTCCCTTAGAATTTCTTTAAAGATATATTCATTACTTATAGCTTCCCTTTCAAAGGGATGGTCATCATAACCATACTTGTTTAGTAATTTCATATACTTACTAATGCAAGGTTGTAAAGAGTGGGTGTACTCATGACAGATAAGACTTACAACATCCTTGATAGTTTTATTCTGTTTAAGCATTATAGTTATCTCATGCTCATAAGGGTCATAAAAACCATAACACTCATTACTAATGTCACCATTATAAATTCCATAAGTTAATTCCTTTTTCTTTCTCTTATTAATACCAAGTTTATTCTTACAATACTCAAGGGAAAACATAACGAGCTCATTTATTTCAATGAGTGAATAATTCTTTAACCTATCTCTACTTAGATATTTTTTCATTACCTATAAAATTTGTTATTTAATATTGCCACGGTAATACCAAATACCGTAACCGCGAATGCTGTAATAGATAGACCATACTCTTTAATTAATAGTCCATAGATTGCCATCATAAAAACCCCAAGCGTTGGGATTAATAAAATTATACTTGTCGTTTTCATATTTTATTTTTTAATTCTTTTCATCACCTTCATGGCTTTCTTATATGACTTATAGAACTTAGGGGCTCTAAATACAAGTAACCATGTATTAACCAATTCATCATCAAGATAAGTCCAATTACCAAATATGTTTTTCTCTTGGATTCCCCAAGCTATCTCACCCGTAACAAATTTGTGTTCAACTATTCTAACGTCTCTCATTGTCATTAATTTTATCTTACAAAGATACAAACTTTATTTCACCTGGCCAAATAAAAATAAATTTTTTTATATCAATTATTTTTCTTATCTTTGTAGTATGATAAATGAAACACTAATAGCAAGAGTATTCGGGGGACTAATGTTAATCATATTATTATCCACTCTAATGTAGACACATTCTAAATAACAGGTGGGAACACCAATACGTTGTAACCTAATTAGGAGACCGAGTGTACTCCCACGTGCTTTACATTCTACAATCCCCCACACTTATGAGCATACTGGAGTATACCCTCTTAGATACATATGACTTATCTGACCCGTCTCGGTTATTAACCACTGACAATACAAAGGTACGAAATCCCCCCGACATATACAAATTTATTATTGTTAAAAGTTATTAACATGACACAGTGTCTGTTAATAAATTTATTTGGTTATGTCCCCCATTTGACATGACACTCAGAGATTACTTATAGAAGAGGTGGGAGGGGTATTATGTTTTTGGGGTAAAGGATATGACATACCTCCCCCCTGATTCCCTTATAGGTGGGGTATACCCCTCCCCTCCCCGTATCCCCCCTCCATATATGACATATTGACGGGGTAAAAAGGGGGGATAATCCTCTTTGCAATGTATTCATAAAAAATTTCCAGAAAAAATTTTTGGAAAATTTCCCCATTATAGTCAGGTAGTATATTTATATATAAAAATATTATTATGAAAAAAGTTATAAGATTAACGGAAAGGGATTTAATGAAGCTTGTAAAAAAGGTTATTAAAGAATCAGAAAAAGAAACTGAATTAGATTCAGATTTCTATGATAATGAATTAAATGATGAAAAGGTTATTAATAGTGTTAAATGGTATTTGAAGGACGTTGAAGGTGTTAATCTTCGAGGAGATGAAACTGATGATGAACTTATTAATATGTATACTAATTTGAGATATAATAGAAAATAATAATACTTTAAACAACCATTATATTAGAAGGGTCTAAAACTGAAAAAAAAATCTGGAAAAAATTTTATAAAATTCAATATATTTATATATAAAAAATACATTATGAAAAAAACTATACGATTAACAGAATCAGATTTGATTCGACTCGTTAAACGAGTTGTTAATGAACGAGAAGAAGGTGAGAATATGATTCGTATCCCAAAAGAATATGGTGGAGTTGTAATGGAACTTGGGAAATCCTCAACACCTGAAGAAATTATGGACAGTTATAATACAATGGTTGAGGAAGGAACCCCACTTGTAAGTTATTCTGATGGTGTATTCTATAATCAGAATGATGAAGAGATTTCTGTGGATGTGGTACTTGATGAATTGAATTATTCAATTACAGGTGGTGAGGAAGATGATGATACGATAGGACCCTCACCTAAAAGAAAAAGATTTGGTGATGGAGGTGAATCCGAGTTTTTCTTAACGGATAATATTATATTTAAACGTTTTAACGGTAGATTGGGTTTCTTCTACCAACCATCAAAAAATGGTGGAGGTATTAGTTTATCAGACGAACAAAAGGAAATGTTAATTAATTTTTTATCTAAATAAAAAATATTGAGCCCCTCTCAATAAAAGAATTGTTAAAACGACCCCATCTTATTTTAGGTGGGGTTTTTTATTTTAAAAAAAAATTATTATCTTTGTGGTATGATTTCGGATAAATTAAAACAGGTTATCTTTAAGGAGTTATATTATCAACTTGGTAAGGTTGAGATTATTCCTTATCAAGATAGTATATTTTTTATCCATAGGGAAAATAAGTATTGGTATTTTGAATTTGAAAAGTGTGGAAGGTTATGGTGGAGATACGATTTCTTTAATGATTTTTTTAAGATATTTTCTTTAAGTATTGAGGACTATACAAAGATTATTTCTGAATGGGTGGAAGAGGTATTAAATCATAAGGTATCTACAACGCAGGTTGCGACTTCAATTGGAATCGAAGAGGCGGAAGAGGTATTAAATTGTAAGGTATCTACAACTAATTCATACTTCACTCACTCTATTGAAAAGGTGGAAGAAGTATTAAATCATAAGGTATCTACAACTTCAATGTTTGAAATTGATGATGATAATAGTGTGGAAGAGATATTATCACATACTAATAAATAAATTTAAAGATGGTATCGGATAAGTTAAAACAAATTATCTTTAATGAGTTATATACACAACTAAAGGATGTTGAGATTATTCCTTATAATGGGAGCGTATGGTTTATTAATAGAGATGAGAAGTATTGGTATCTTGAATTAAATCCTAATAATCATTTATGGTGGAGGTATTCTTTCTTTGTGGATTTTTTTCATTTGTTTTCCCTTGAGATTAAAGAATATGAACCCCTTATTAGAGAATGGACCGAAAATATATTAAATCATAAGATATCTAAAATCACAATAGGTCATTATGGGTGCAGACAATTGCTCGAACAGATGTTAGATTGTAATATTGAAAGCTCCAATCATTCTGAATATAATATTGAGTTTGTTTCTAATTATAATATCCTAACAACTGGTGGAAATGGTTTTCACTATGATAAACTATTTGATAATGTTTTGGAAACCACTAAGATTGAAAGTTCTTCTTTCGCTAAGGTTACCCTTACCAAAAATATCGATATTATCTTAAATCAACCGGATGTATAGACCGACCCGTCCGAACTCACTTCGTTCGTGGTTCAATCCCCCCGCCCCCTTTTTTTGCTTAATGATATATTTATTGTTATGAAATTTATAATAACGGAATCACAAGATGAAATGCTTAAGTTGGAAAGACAGTCCGATATTTTGTATAAATTATTTGAAATGATGTATCCTGACAATTATGATGTGGTGAGAGAATCATCTCGTTATGGTGATGAAACTGAAGTATATTCTAATGAAGAACGTGACCAATTATTATTTTATTATAAATGGAGAAATAAAGAGTTTTATATTGGGACTACTTTTATTCAAGAGTTGTATGATATAACCCATCTTGATTTTTTAAATCCTGGGTTATTAGAAACAGGGTCACCTGAAAGAGAAGAGTTTGATAATATGATTAAGGTTTTTGCCAAAATACATTATGGGTGGACCGTAAATAAAGTTTGGCTTCATTGGTATTAAAATATATTTATATTATATGAATCTTGGTGAATTATCAAACGCTCTTGAAAAATTATATAACTCAGTTGGTAACAAATATCTAACGAGTAACTTTATTACCGAACCTTTTGAGTTCAAGGTTAATGTTATATATGATAGGGATAATGATATGTATGATTATATTATTAAAGTTTATAGCAATCCCGATATCCCCGAAGAATTTTTTTATAAACCCGAAGTCAAAGAAGAAAAGAACACAGATGGAATTCATATTTCAGTTTTGAAAAGTAAATTCAAAGAGTTAATACAATATGTTGAACCGAATTCCAAAAGATACTATGGGATTGAATTTATGAATAAGAAAAAGAAATGAAATTTATAATATCCGAACATAGACTAGACAAATTAATATATTCATTTATTGATGAACATGTTAAAGATATGTTTAATAGAACACTTCCAGATAGTTTTATTGTATATAGTAAAAATACCGAAAATGAGTTTGATGATGATTTCGTTAAATTGGAATATGATAACTTTGACGGTAGATTATATATTGAAGACGGTTTTATAGGATTAATTTCTGATATGTTTGGTCTTCATCCTACTGAAGCAATGGTTAAAATTCACGATTGGTTTGAGGACTATGAAGGAATTAGAGCTAAGTATTTAGAAGGTTGGTATAACGGTAAAAAGCACAAAATTGATATGGAATAACTTACCATACTTTACACATTCCTTTTTTTATCCTATAATTCTTCTTATGAAAAAATATCTTACACTTAAAAACTTGGGATGGTTATTGACCATACTTGTTTCCGTTATGTTGGGAAGTTCTGCCCTGTCCAAATTACTTGGTACAAAAGAAATGATTGACAATTTTACATTTATGAATCTTCTACCCTATCTTGATTTATTAGGTATGGTTGAACTTGCTGGTGTAATTATGTTTATCGTTCCAAAAACATCTAAGTACGGTACGGTTCTATTATCTTCTTATTTATCAGGAGCGGTTGCAATTCATCTTGCTATGATGGGAGGACAAGGAATTTTTATTCCGTTCTTATTGGGAGTTGTTGTATGGACGGGACATTGTCTTAGAACTTATACTAAAGACTAACGATTAAACCAGTTAATTTTAAAACCCATATATTTTTTATGGGTTTTTTTATTTTACAATATATTTATATAAAAAAAAATTGTGAAACACTTATTAAATAATTTATCCGAAGAGGAAAAAAATAGAATTAGAGAACAACACGAAGGTGGAATGAAAGTTAATACCGAAAAGTTTAAATCTTTATTAGAGTCAAAACTTGGAAATGCAAAACCATTGTTATCTGAGGCGGCCATCGAGTCTGAAATGGGTTCACTCCTCAATCAAGTAAAATCGATGGAAAAAAGTACACCTATTGGAGGATTATTATCAGTTCAAGCTTCAGGTGATAAAATTACCGCAAAACCTAAAAACAGTACAAATCCACCTTTAAGTATCGCATTATCTAGTCCTGAATTACCATCTTTAAGAATGGCGGGAGTTAAACAATATGGTGATACTATTTTCATAAATGCTAAAATTAAATTAAGAGATATTGGAAATATGGGATTAGTTGCTATTACTAAATTAGGTAGTATTACTATTGATATTTATGACGCAACAGGAAAAGTTAGATATACTGGTGAACAGTCTGAAGACGAAATAGGGTGGACAGGTTTAAGTGATAGTCAAGCAAAAAAGTTAGGATATAAAGACAGCGATGATATTATTTTAGGATTATATCTTGGTTTAGGCGCTGGAGGGGTTACTAGAATTTTAGATGCGTTACAAAAAGTACAATACAAACCGGGCGTTGTAAGTTCAATTAAAATACCTGTGGTTGGAAAAACAATTAATATTTCAAGAGTTTAATTATGAAAAAATTTATTATAACTGAAGAAGAAAAAAATAACATTTTAAAAATGCACAAAAAACATATCTTAAAAGAACAAGGAGATATGTTTGACAAATATTTGGATATTGTATCTGATAAATTTGGAGGAGAAATATGTGACCCATCAAATAAAAATAATAAATATAAATTTGATGAAGACGTTAAGAATTTTCAAAAAGCGATTAACATAAAATATCCGGATACCAAAATGAAAGAAGATGGTATTTTAAATGCCGATGTTATAGAATATCTTTGTTATAGTGCAAATTAGCCCCACCAATGATAGTATCGTTGGTCCGACCTCATCTTAATTGATGAGGTTTTTTATTTTTATTATATTTATAACTATGAAAGTAATCATAAAAGAATCTCGATTAAAAACTTATTTAGATAAGGTACATAATTTTGATTTAACAGGTAAAGTTAAATTGATTACGTCTTATGACGATATGCCGGATGTGTTTAAAGGATATATAACCGAAAAAATGTATAATCACGTTACGGAAAGAATTAAAGAACCTTTTTTTGCACTTAAACTTAAAGATAAAATATTGGATGGTGTGTATTTATACCGACACGGTAAGAAAACAAACACAACTTTAGTTATGGACGCTTATGGTTTTTTAGGAGATGAAGAAACTATTATGGATAAAATCAATTACCCGATAGGTCTTGGAATTGAACTTGATGAATTATTTATGTTGTATGTATAATTTTTTAAATTCTAAATATATTTATATATAAATAAAATTAATAAAAAAAAATAATGGCAAAAAGAGTAATAAAATTAACTGAGTCGGATTTAATGAGACTTGTTAAGAAAGTAGTTAGTGAACAATCAACGTATACAAATCAAAGTGACCCAACTTTAGATAAAGTATTAATGAGACTTAAAAATATGGGGTATGCGGTTAATACAAATACAAAAAATTTTCCTAAAGACGGTGAAACTTTAGACACCTACGTAATTTTTGAAAAAGAAGGTGAAGATGGTAAGTTTCATAGAGTTACTTATGAAGTTTATCCGGCTGGTGATTCAGGTGTTACATCTAAATAAAATTAAACCTATCATTCATAATATTTTCTGAAAAACCCCTCCAAATGAGGGGTTTTTTATTTTCTAAAATATTTTTGGCAGATTCACAAAAAGTCCTTATCTTTGTATTATGAAAATGAATGATATATTTGATGAAGGATTTGATTCCTTCTTTGATGGTGAAAGTGAGAACCCATACTCTATTGGTGATATTAGATATAAGGTTTGGGAATTAGGATATAATAACGCAAAATCAGGAAACTGAGAGAATTAAGTAGTGAATAGTCGGACTTTCTAGAGGTCAAAGCCGAAATGGATATGGTGCCCGAGACGGGTTCACGTTGTGGGTTCGAATCCCACCTTAATTCCAACAAATTTAAAACAAATGAAAACATACACAGAAACAACATTAAGTGACTTCCAAGCGTGGAGTGGAGGTAAAGACACACAAGAAATTATTTTAGAACACGGTAAAGAAAAAGATTTTGACTATCTTATGGAAGAACTATATCCTGATGGTCTTAGTGAAACTCAACTTAACGATATCCTTTGGTTTGAATCGGATTGGTTATTTGAAAATTTAGGGATTAATTTAGACGAAGAAGAATAATAATTTAAAAACAAAAACTATGACAATTGAACAAATTAAAACAGAAATGAACTCATTAATGGAAAAAGTATCACAGTTAGAAAAAAATAATGCAAATGTTGCATTAACGCAAGAACAATTAACTAAGATAGTTAAAACAGTGGTTGAGGACACGACAAGGGAAATTAGAGATAATATTAGAGGAAACATTGATTTCATTGATGATTACGTTGAGTTAAGTATGGATAACAGAGAAGTGTATGTTGATGTTAATCAACGTTCAATTGAAGATGAGATTGTGTCTATGGTTGACGCTAATGGTCTTACTCACGCTATGGATGATGAACTATTAGAAGACTATGTTGCCAATTTAATCTTGAGAGTTACTCTATGACAAATAAGGAAGTTGAAAAAATAAGATTGGAGGCTTTACTCGGTAGTGTTGAAAAATACCTCAACTTTATGGTTGAGTTCAGTAAGAAACCTGATTACCGAGGAGATTTAAGTGAAGAGATTAAAAGACTTAAAGATGAATCCGACTCAATTAAAGATAGGTTAATGGAATTAACCCCACTGTAAAAAAGTGGGGTTTTGATGTATTTATATGTATGAAAAAACTATCAGATAACGAAAAGATAGAGAGAATGGTTAAAATAATGACCGATTACTTTAATGTTAATAATAAGGTAAAAGGTGATTATGCCGATTGGGATGATAATGGGATAATTTATACATTCAAATTTGTTCCTGTAGAAATGGTAGTTAATAAAAACTTAGGAGAGTTTTATACAACAGAAAACTGCGAGTTTGAGGGACATATAAAATTAAGAGTTACTGATATACAAGTTAGTGATTATGATGAATCAGATTGGGAACAAATGAATTATGAGGATGATTTACCTGAATTTGTTTGGGAAGGTGAACTTGAAAACATTGAGGATGAATTGTATCAATATTTACCTCAAATATGTTTAAGAGCAAAATTTGTCTTTAACGATTAAATACTATATTTATACTAGATGAGAGAATTAATAAGACAAGTATTAAGAGAGGCTTTAGGTGTACCATCAGGTTCTATTGAATCTGGTGAAATATTATATGACTTAATATTAAAAAAATTAAAAGTCCTTCCAATAGATTTGGATGAGGATTCCACTTTTAATATGAGAACAAATTTTAGTATATCAGATTATAAAATTAAAAAAGTTATATTAAATATTACTTTTCATAAAGACAATGCAATTCCTGATGTTCATTACTATTCTATGGGTTTTAAATCTGTATCAAGATATGACCCAACAAGAAGACCAAGATTAATTAATATTATCCAACCAAATACAATTGACGTAATGATTAATTTTGCCGGACCTGAAGATACTCAAAGAAAAGATTTAATAAACTATTTTAAAAGTGATAAGACAGATATTGTAAGTTCTTTAAGTCACGAACTTGGACACGCATATAATATCTATAAGAAAAAATTTACAGGTATTGGCTCACAAGCAGAATATAATGCTTATCAAAAAATTTCATTTCCTTTTTATGAAATTAGACAATTTATGTTTAATCTTTATTACATTCATTCTGTTGAAAATATTGTAAGACCTATTGAAGTTGCATCACTTATGAGAAGTAGTAATGTGAATAGAGAAAATTTTTACGATTTTATTACCAATAATAAAACATATGCCAAACTAAAAGAGATTGGTAATTTTTCGGTGGATAAAATGATTGAGAGTCTTAAATTAGAATCCGATAAGATTAGAGAGTTTTTAGACCATATTGGAGTTGATACTGATAATTTAGAAACTGATGATGAATTAGTTAATGAGCTATTAAGAATTGTCTATGTTAATATTGCCAACAATAAGGTTGAGATTGCAAAACAAATGATGACGACAAATGCTTTTGAAGATTTAATGGGATTTATGGGAAGTAAGGAAGAATTTTTTCATAAGTTAGCATCTGGATTTGTTAAATATCAAGAAAGGCCAATCGATTTCTTTAGAAGAGAAGAAAGAAACTTTAAAACAATTTCAGAAAAAATGATAAAGAAAATTTCCAAATTATATGATATGGCAAAAGTAGACAGCTCCTCAATTAAAGATTGGGATTTACATCATAAAATAAATAAAACCGGGGAACAGTTTGAAACCGAGATTAAGTTTAAAAGAAAATTAAGATGAAAATAATAATATCCGAAGACCAAAGAATTAGATTATTATATGAACAAGGTTCATTTGACAAATTTGATAAAATATTTTCAAGCTCAGACTCCGCGGAAACGTTTAATCAAAGTCAAAAAGAAATGTGGACTAAACTTAGAAATTTAAATCCTTCGGCATTCGATTTCGCGGTTCAAATTGGTCTATGGTTTGTTCCTTTTGTTGGACCATACCTATCAGCGACTTATGGCACGGTACAAGGTGTTAATACTTTACAAGATGGTTATAAAAATAAAGACAATAACAAAATAACTGCAGGAATTATTGAGATTATAACAGGTCCTTTATTTTTGGCTAGAGCAGTTAAAGCACTTAAAGCGCTTGGAGCAACTGACGAAATTTTATCAGTTTTAACAAAAATAAATAAATTAGGTATTCCTATTTTAATAAGTAAAGGTAAAGAAACTTTTTTAAAATGGGTTGCCACTAATTTTCCTAAAGAACAAAAATTTATTTCTGATTTAATTAATAATAAAAAAACTCTAAATCAAATAATATTTTCAAAATAATTATGAAAAAAATAAGATTAACGGAAGAAGAACTAACAAGAATTGTTAAAAGAACTCTAATTGAAATGGAGGACGGTTCACAAGATTTTAATGAAGTTATTAAATGTATTAATGATTATTTTAAATTTAAAGCAAGAGACCTTTCTAAAGAAAAAATACTTGAGAGAATTAATAGTTTAAAGTTTGAACTTAGATTATTAGAAAATGAATATGGGATTAAAAAATCCACATCAAGAAGACCATTCAAATAATTATACCCCCAACTATACAGGGGGTTTTTTATTTAAAATAAATTTATTAATTTTGTAATGTATGATAAAAAAGGAAACTATGAATCAAACAACAGAAAACAATAAAACAAAAGAAGAAAAAATTGAAATAACAAATACTGAAGATAAGACTTTATTAGAGAAACTTCAGTTACGACTTGAGAAAATTAAAAAAATTATAAAACCATAGGTTTCATAATTGAAGATATTTATATTTAATGAAATTTATTATTAAAGAATCTCAGCAAAATTTTATCTGGTTATTAAGAAGACTTAATGAGGAAGATATTAAAGAACACTTACGAGAAATTATTGTTGAGGGGTTTGATTATGACAAACCTTGTGATTATACTTACGATAACGGATTTAATGATTGGGTCACCTCAATTATCGAAGGTTCGGTAGATACTTTCATATATTCTTATGATGATAAATTTAAATCTAACGAAGGGGTGGAAGAACTTAGAAAGTTTTTAATAGACTACGTTAGAAGGGGATATGGTAGAAGTTTAAAAAAATACTACACAGAAGAAATTGAGGATAATGAATGTGGTTAACCTAATATTTATATTGATATGAAAAAAGTTTTAAAATTAAGTGAGAATGAACTTATTAACGTATTGAAGAATATAGTTACTGAGGCAAGATATTCTCCAACCGCAAATATATTAAGAGGTAACATTAGAAAATCAATTAAAACAATTGCTATTCTAACGGCAGAAAATCCAAAAGGTGTTGAGGCTAGTAAGGAATATAATGAAGTAGCAAATGAAAAATTAAAAGATGTTTTAAGAGCAGGTAGATTTGGTTATAGACCTGTTGACGGTTCTTACGGTACTAAAGAAAATTCTTTTATCATTAATAACATATCTTTGGATGATGCTATTAATATTGGCAAGAAATTCAAACAGGACACAATTGTATTTGGTGAGGTTGTTGGTGGTGATGACGAAAAATCATTTATGACTTTTAAGATGGTTGGTACCGACCCCGATAAACCAAAAGAATATCGTAAAATAGTTGCGGTAAGTGATGTGTTTATTAATAGAAAAGATGCCGAAGATTTCTATTCTGAAATTGGTGGAAGAAAATTTGTATTACCTTTCTATGGAACAATAGATAAATTTGTTGGAGAAGATGACAAAGTTTATAAAATAGAAAAAGATTATTCAAGAACAAAGTGGGAAGGTGGTAAAGCCGAACCTACGGATATTAAAATAAGTCCTGATGAAGACGAATTAAATGAACTACAGGAAAGGGCAATTCGTACTTGTTGTTCTACCTCATACAATTTAAGAGGAAGAATTGATAAGATAATTAAAGAATCTTATAAATAACAGTATTTATTTAAATGAGGTTATTAAATGAAATAGAAAGGATTAAAAATATCATGGGGATTATCTCCGAGCAAGAAATCCGGTCACAAACAAATACAGAATTAAATAATCCTAAAAATGAAGAAGAGTTTATCAATTTAGTAAAATCTAAAGGGTTTCAGAAAATAGATAGTTCAAATTTTGAAAGTTCAGAAGCTAATAAATTTTGGACATCAAGCACTAAGGTAAATGTGAATGATTTTCAATGGTTATATATAAATTTTGATACAAAAGTTTACGTTTATAAATTTAAAAAATCACCTTCAATTAAGTTTGGACAAAGAGCTTATTTTTCACCAAAAGAAAATAAAGATTATCCTGCTATAGGATATTTAATAGAATCATTCCCTATTCAAGATTGGCAAAAACAAAAAATATCTGAATTAATAATTGATAAGGAAAAGTTGGACTTAGGATATGATTTGGATTCTGTTGTTAGAAGAATTGATAGTTCTAGACAAATTTGGGGACCTGGAGATATTACAAATGAAAACGGTCAATATTTTTATAAGGGAAAACCTCTTAATCAAGATTATGTTAAATCTTATATAACCGGCACTAAATTTAATGTTAATGAAATACCTAATTTAATTAATAGTTTATCACCTGAAGATTTGAATAAACCGATAACGAGCCAAAATGGTGAAAAATTTGACACTATAAATGATTATTTTAATCAGTTTAAAAAAGAAGCTCAGGATTTAAAATTTATTGCTTAATGACCAAAGAACAGAGATTAGAAAATGTTATTAAAAAAACCGCATTAAGTATTCTAAAAGAAAAAGAAGGTTTACCTGAAAATTTTAGTGATGTTGCGGTTAATGTTTATCCATCAAAATATGGTCTTGGGGCTAAGATATCGATTCTAATGAAAGAACCTTTTACTGAAGAAGAATCTGATTTTTTTGATGTAGTAGTATATGAAATAAAACAAGTCATTAGTAAAGTTTTTAAAGATACCCTAACTTATGGAGTCTCCTCCTCAATTTCAACTATGGATAACTACGAAAAAGTAGATAAACCATATTATGAAAAATTATGGGTCAGGTTCAAAAGTTCTAATTTATCTGAAAATAAAAAACCTAAAAATGTTTTAATTACAGAAAATCAATTAAAAACATTGATTAGACATTCCAAAAATGAAAACAGAAATAACTAATAAACAATTAGAAGTTATAAAAACTAACATTCAAGAGGTTATTAATGGCTCATTGGATGCTATTAGGAAAGAATCTGAAGAATGGGGTTTGGGAGAAATGGATGAAATTAATGAACTGGAATCTATTGATAAAATCGTAATTGATAGAGTTGTTCCTTATGTTGGATTAACAGTTTATGTAAAACTATATATTAATAACGAACGTGATGAATTTGATAATATTTTATCAGAATTAAATTACAGGGTTCAAAAATGGTTACCTAACGTAATAATTTTTATAGATTCTATTATTTAGAGATATTTATAAAAAAAAATAATATGAAGAAAGTTGTAAAAATAACCGAACAGGATTTGGTTAATATAGTTAGAAAAACAATCCAAGAACAAGAAGTGGAAGAAGGTCTGTTTGACGGAGTTAAAGATGCTTACCAAGGACTTAAAGGAGTTTGGAGAGGGGAAGGATATGACTATTACAAATATACAAGTTCTATTAGAAATATTGCAAAAAAATTAAAAAAACTTGATGAGCCAAATCATAAAACTATGATTGAATTAAACTCATTAAAAAGTAAGGTTGGTGCATCTAAAATGGACCCCACAAAAAAACAAAATTTAGTCGATACTATTGACAATGCAATACGATATTTTAACGCTTATGCAGGTCTTATTGATAGGATAGACCAAATCGCTAGCACTAAATTAGCCTAATAATATGGATATAATATTCCTACAAAAAAGATTGGAGTATCTTGTTAAAAACGAGGAGTATGAAATTGCTACAAGAATAAAAAAATGGATTGATGAGCTAAAAACAAAATACGAGACACAATACAATTAATAGAGATATTTATATATTATGTTAAACTTAATTAGAAGAATATTACAAGAGGAAGCTGAGATGAAGGAGATGGGTATGAGAATTAATAAGCTCAAACAACTCCAACCATCAAACTATCTATTACAATCTTTAAAACAAAAACAATCTAGAAGTGTAATCTCTAAAAGAGAAAAGGCAAAATCTGATGCAGAACAAATAAACTCATTGATGCCGGAATTAACTCAGAGTCTAAAAAATTTAAGTTGGGATGAAATAAATATGGAATTATATCCTAATGGTCATTATTATCTTAAATTACCAAAACATATTTTAGATTTATATAAATTAATTACCAAACTTTATAAAAGAATACCATCAGAATACCAAAGATTAATTGATAATGTTGAAAGAGTAAAAAGAATTTATCTTGATTGGGATTTGACTTTATCAAATGAAGATGTTAATATGTATCTTGAGAAGAATAGAAACAGAACACATTTCCCTGAAGGACTACCACAATCTTTATTAGGTTATAACTTAGGTTATAAAATGTATAGAAAATTGATTGATGATTTGTGGTTTATACAATCTCAAGAAAACGCGTCAAAAGAAGTCCAAGGAATATATAGACAATTATTACAACAAACAGATTTAAATTGTGTTGTAACAAAGAACACTATATTAATAATGAGAAGAGATTTAACAAAGGAAGATAAAATAAAAATATTATCAGAATACATATTCCAATGTTATGAGTTTAGCGATAGAGACTTCTTAAAAATTCAAAAAGATATTATTCTTGATGGTCCTTTATTAAGAGAACTTGGAGAAAGAAGAGTTCAGGCTTTAAATACGAAAATTGCGGAATACAGTCAAAACTATACTAGAAGAGCATTTGAGAATTCCCCTTTTGATGTTGACTATACTTATGATGAGAATGAACTTAAACAATATGGTTCTAAGAACCGTAAAGATGATAGTGAAGATGATAGTGAAGAGGATAATGATGGTGAATGTATACCTTGTAGTCATTGTGAAGGAGAGGGTCAGACTGAATGTGAGTATTGTTTTGGTGAGGGTCAGTTTGAATGTGAGGATTGCGAAGGTAGTGGTAATGATGATGAAGGTAATCAATGTGGAGGTTGTGACGGTAGTGGGTATGTCGATTGCGAAGATTGTGATGGACGTGGTTATGATGATTGTAGATACTGTGATTCTTCGGGATGTGCTAACAACTAAAAAAAAATAAACCCCCTCTGATAAAAAAGAGGGGTTTTTGATTTAAAAGAGATTATATGTGGGCGGATTTTATAAAAACAATAACAGAATTATTTAATAGAATAGATAAAGACGATAAAGAACTTAGAGAAAAAATATCAATATTACTTTATGAAATGCGACTTTTATTACTTAGTGTTTCAGATAATTTAGAAAAAAATGAAGAGGTTAATATCTGTTCTCAAACTATGGAATCTTTAACTAATGAAATATATGAAAGTTTAAAAAATTACATTAGAGTTGAGGATATGGATAAAACTTACAAAATACTAAAACATTGTTCTCATATTGATGTGGAATTTGATGAGTATGACAATAATAAAAAATCTATATTCTTAAAAGAAGTTGCGGAAGAAATTAAATCGTTATCCTTTTCGGTGTGTTTTATTGACAACTAAATAAAAATAAATTATAATTTATATATGAATAACGAACAAAAAGCGGCCGCCTACGGACAATTATTAAATGAACATACCAGAATTGGTAATCAAATTGCCGAAATTAAAGGACAAAATCTTGAATTAAACCAACAACAACTTCAAAAAGTTAAACAACTTGAATCTTTACAAGTTAAGATAATGAGAGATATTAATAGGTTATTCACTTCTTAATTTACAAACCTATTGGATATTTATTGTAAATGCCGTCTAGAGATAATAATTTTACAAAAGAACAAATAAAGGGAATATCTTTAACTATTAAAGGTTTATCTAAAAAATATAAATTTGTTAAGAATTGGGAATTTTCACATGATTTTGAACAATATGCCTCAATACTTTATTTAAACATTTATATCGATGTAGATATTTTAAGCGAATTTGTTGGAATTGAGGTTGATGATTTTTATAGAGACAGGATTTTAAAACATCCTGACTATGCCGAATACCACAGACTATTCGGTCCTTTAAAATACGATTATCAAAATAAAGAAATTGCTGAAAAATCATCTCAGATGAAAGAAGATATGATAACTTATATGAATGATACATATAGTATGTTCCCTGAAAATCTTAGAATTCAATATAACGTTTTTTCAGATACGATGGTCGATGTTAAGTTAGGTATAGATATATTTAAACCAATAGAACTTTTTAACCGATAGAACCAATTTCGGAATCAACAATATTATAATTCTGACCAAAAAATAAACTAGGGTCTTTGCTTAGACTACCAAAAAATACATCTCCCGAGATAATTTTACCAATATCAAAAACACCTCTCACATTGGTAAATTTAACATCAATAATAAATGATTGATTATTTAGTTCTACGTTATCAATTAAAATATCATTTAATTTATCTTCATAGTTTTTTTCATCCATAACCTCAATAGTTGAGAATAATGATTTATCCCAAGAAATGTAAAATTGTTCTTCCACCTCAACCGTATCATCTTTAATAAAATAACCATTACCATCACACTCGGTACATTTATACGCTCCCCTGCCATCACAACTTGAGCATTTTAAATTACCACCACCTTGACACTCATCACAAGTTTCGCCCCAATTATCGCCATCGCCTCCACATTCATGACAACTTTCTTCTCCGTCACCCATACATTGGGAGCAGTCGGCATAACCTTCCCCAACACAATAATCACAAGTATCCGTTGGTTCAATATCATGAACATTAATAAGTGAAAAGGTAAATAAATTATAATATATTTTATCGTACAATGAGTTTAAATCTTCATTTAAGTTAGAGTAAGGAGTTAAAAAACAAAAAATTACAATATCTATTGCACTAAGGGCTTTAAAATACATAGGATAGTCTTTTTTTATTTTACCATAAATTAATTTAGGTGATTCTAAATTAGAATGACTCCTATTAAATTTTTTACATATGGTAATTAACTTTGATTTTTCCATTGAAATTATTTATATTATATAAATATGAAAAAGATATTTATTATTCCTTTAATTTTATTATTTGGTTGTGAATATAAACAACCCAAACAAATAACAAAAAAATGTGTTATACAAAGTTTTAAAATAAAACAATCAATATCTACAATAGAACCTGAACCCGTATATTTATATTATACCGATTGTGGTAACACTATAAAAACAAAAAGTAAGTATCATGTTGGTGATACAATAACTTATATAACTAATATAACTAGATAATATGGGAAGTTCATATAGAAAATTAAAAACTATTTTAGAATCAAATCTTTCACTTGAAAAAAGATATTTGTTAAGAGAGCAAGCTCCATCAACAGGTGCAACTACAGGTAATACAACCACAACAACAACCGCAGCCCCAACAACCACAACTACGACAACGGTAAAAAAAATTACAGATAAGGATATTACTAATATGCCTAAGTGTTCAAGTTTTAAAGGTGCGTTTACAGGTGCGTCATCCGCTAAAACTGAAAATTTTATAATTTACTATAAAGACAATTTAAAATGTAAAAAACCTATTGAATCTGAGGAATAATTTTCTTAGATTTGATATATGAATAAATTAGATAAAGATTATCAAAACCTATTAAGGGATATTTTACAAAATGGAACCAAAAAGCAAGACAGAACTGGAACAGGAACACTCTCAGTATTTGGAAGACAATTTAGACATGATTTTCGGGACGGATTTCCTCTCCTCACCACAAAACGAATGGCTTTTAAACAGATTGTTACAGAACTCATCTGGTTCCTCCGAGGAGACACAAACATCAAATTCTTAGTTAATAATAATTGTCACATTTGGGATGGTGATGCTTATAAGAATTGGTGTAGACAATTTGAAGTTGACCCAAATAATTTTGATACCGAAGAATTATCTAAAGGTCATAATGACCAATGTTGGGGTTACTCCATATTAGACCACGTTAAACCTACATCAAAAGAATATAAAAGAGGTCAAATAAATGCTTATTTAGAAGGTAAAGCAGATAAACCTTTCTTTTATTTAACACAAGAAGAATTCATCAACAAAATCAAAACCGATAATGAGTTTGCTAATAAGTGGGGTGAATTAGGGCCTGTGTATGGGGCTGGTTGGCGTAATTGGGGTGGTAAATCAGATGACAATCTTTACGAAGATTATTTGAAAAAAGTTAAAGAAAAGTAGTATTTTTCCATTTATTACCATATTTATATATAGTAAACAATGGTAATTATGGACTACAAAAGAATACACGACAACCTTATTGAAAGAGGAAAAAATAGAAAATTAGATGGATATGTTGAAAGACATCACATTATACCAAAATGTATGAACGGGACAAATGAACCAAATAATTTAGTGGAATTAACAGCAAGAGAACATTTTTTAGTACATTGGTTATTACACGAAATGTATCCAGAAAATAGTGATTTAAGGTATGCCTTTTGGTCAATGTGTCGTAATTCAGATAACCAACAAAGATATAAACCATCTTCAAGGGTATATGAATATGCTAAACATAAAATGTTAGAAATATGGCAAAAGTTCAAACCATCAGATAAACAAATAAATTCTATTAAAGAAAGTTTAACTGGAACTAAATGGTATCATAAACCAGATGGAACTAATTTAAGAGCATTTCCAAATGACCCAAAAATTAGTGATGAAGGATGGTTACCTGGTAGGTTTGGTGGTAAATCAATTTCTGATAAGGCTAACAAAGTTAAAGAGAAGAAATACGAAGGAAAGAAATTACCTTCAACATCAAACAAAAGATGTTCAATAGATGGTGTTGAATTTGAATCGGCTAAAGCGGCTGCGGACTTTCTTAATATAAATGAATTTTCTATTAGATGGATATTACAGGGTGGAGGTCGGTCAGAGAAACATAAAGAAAAATACAAAAATTGGTTCTATATAAAATGAAAATAGAAATACCTTTATATGATATTAAAATTAAATTTTACTTTGACTATGATTTAGGTAAACCCATTAAAAAGATAAAGAAAAAACATAATAAGAAAAAACTTTATAATGTAAGAAGTAAAATTGATTTTTGTGGAATTGTTATTGGTGAGTTTATACCAAAGGATAAGTTAATTTATGTTTTAATAGAAAAAACTAAAAAGGGTATTAATATAGATACATTAACTCACGAAATATATCATTTAACAACCAAAATAATGAAACACAATAACTTCAAGTTTAATAAAACAGATGAACCTTTTGCGAGATTAAATGGGAAGTTAAATTCAATTATTATGTGTGAATTAATTAAACATGGTGAGAAGTTATATTACCCAATTGAAACTAAAAAGATAAAAATAAAATGGTAAAAATGATAAAACAAGAATGTTCATTATTACAGTTAGATATGACTGATGAACAAATAAATGAGTTAATAAAAATAAGTAAAGAAGATTTAATTGAATCTAAAGGTAGTTTTGATGAAGATACTCTTTATAATTTATCATTATCTAATGTTAAATTACATTGGGTTAGATTTATTAGACAATACTCAAACAACCCACTTAATGAAATAATTGAGGTTGATAAGATTATCAATGAAGAAACATTAAAAGTTAAAACTTTATTAAAATAATATGTGTGATTTAATCTACTTATTCAATTGCTGGTGGAAAACAGTAAGGAAAGGAAGACCTAATAAACGGTCATTTTTAATTTTTTCAAAAAGATTACAATTAGAAATAGAATGTTTGTTATGTACTGGTAGATTTACATCTGAGATTTAGTGTGATGGATAAAAAATATTGTGTATAACGTTTCGTGGCTATATTTAGTGCCGAATTAAATAGTATAAAATTTAAATAATAGATAAAATGAGTAAAGAAAAACAAACCATCAATGAAGAAGTTGAAAGACAAAACGACAAAACGAATAAATAAAGCTATGGAGTATTTACACGAAGATGGAACTCCTTTTACAAAAGAAGAGTTTCTACAAAAATTAAAAACAGATAAGGAATTTAATAATGAGTTCGGTAATAAAGGAATAGACCAAATCGCAAACCTAATCAACGACCTCAAAACAAATCCAGACTCAAGAAGACTAATGGTTTCAGCTTGGAATGTAGGTGAATTAGACCAAATGGTTCTTCCTCCCTGTCATTATGGATTTCAAGTTTATACAAGAGAGTTGAGTGAGTTAGAAAGACATGATATTAAAGAACAATATGGGTTTGATTGTAGAAAATTAGCAAAACCTTCTATTAAACAATTAGATGATGCGAACATCCCAACCAGAGCAATCTCTTTAATGTGGAATCAACGTTCAGTAGATACATTCTTAGGTTTACCATTTAATATTGCATCATATGGTTTACTACTTGAAATTATAGCTAAATCAGTTAATATGATACCTGATGAATTGATTGGTAACTTGGGTGATGTGCATTTATATTCAAACCATATTGAACAAGCTAAAGAACAGATTGGTAGAGAGTTAGATATAATTGAGAGAATAAATTACGGAGTTAATATTTTAGGTTATGAATCATTATTAGACTATGGCCATTCTCAGAATGAAGATGAATTAATAACAAAGTTATGTAATGAATGGGGTGTACCAAAAAGAACAAGAGAACCATATCCATTACCAACATTAAACATCAATACAGAATTTTGGCCTTATGAAGGTGGTGAGTGTGGTGTAGGTCCTTTAGACGCTATTAAAGTGTTTGAAGCGTTTAAAAATGATAACTTCTGTAGATGTTTATTAGAAGAAGATATACAATTAGGTAACTATCAATCACACCAAACAATTAAAGCTCCCCTATCCAATTAATGAAAATCACAAAAATAAAATTAGATAAAAGTAATCGAATGTTACGACTTGGTTTTGGAAAACATGAAGGTAAATGGTTTTTTAGAATTGATTTGTGGTTTTTTGGTTTTAGATTAACATAATGATGAGAAAACCTGACAATGTTGCCGACAATCCCGGTCTTTTACCTTATGGTAGTAATATCGGAGCCCCATCAATAAAAATTGATAACGTTGATGGTTGGAAAAAATCTAATGTTTTTAAAGTTAACAAAGAATTAAATACAAGATTTGAAGAATTAAAAAATCAATACCAAAAACTGATTGAGGAATATGAATGGAATCAGTTAGTATATTCTGCACATTATAATTTTGAACCAATTATCGGAGAAACTTATCATCTGTATAGAAATAATGATAAAATTTTTTTATCTTTAATTAAACCTGAAGAATGGAAATTAGAGTATTTGGGTAGTTTTAAGTTAGATTCAAATAACAAGTGGAATAAATTAGATGAAATACATTTTTAATGTAATAAAAGAATTTAAATGGTCTTTATTACTCATATATTTTTACATAGTTTTAGTTGAGGTTATACATTTGGTAGAACCTTACATCTTAGGAAAGAGTATTGATGGTCTTTTAAAGAAAGAATATGGTTGGTTAATTTTGTTTTTTACCACATCTATGGTCTCAAATGTTATATTCTTTAAGAGAATGTTATTTGACACAAAAATATATACCAAAATATATAATAAAATCGTTTTTAAATATCTAAGAGCCAATAAAGACTGTAATACCTCAACAAGAGTTGCGAGAACCGAAATGACTAATCAAATTGTTGGATTCTTAGAACACGAAATTCACTATTATATATCATCAGTTCTTTCTGTTTTTGGTAGTTTATTTTTTATATTTTTACAACATACCCCAACAGGTTTTGTAACATTATCTTGTATGATACCAATAATATTTATTGTTTCAAAGTTTTATAAAAAAATTGGTCAAGGAACAAAAATTCTTCACTCCCACTACGAAAAGAAGATGTCAACAATGGATACAAATTCAATGACACTAATTGAAAGTTTCTTTAAGAGAAGAGCGAGACTAATTGTTTATCAATCAACAATACAAGGTAAAAATTGGTTTTCACTAAACTCAACAAAAATGTGTTTTTTAATTTTAGCACTATTTGTATTTACACATAACAATGTAAATTTAACTCAAGGACAAGCAATTTCAATGTACGCATATATACATCAATTCTTGATATCTTTATTATCAATCCCTGTCGGGATGGAGACATTTACAAGAATGAAAGACATATTAAATAGAATAAAAGAAAAATGATTAAAAAAATATTAACTTGGTTAAGTTTTATAGAAAACAAAAGATTAGATTATTTATCTAAATCAATCTTTGGTAAATTATAGTGGAATTAAACCATAACATACCCCATTTTAAATGTCTTGTTAGACAATCTTATTTTACAAAAAATGAAGAACATAAAAACATTTACAATAACTGTTACGCATTTGCAATACAATCAGTTCCCGCAAAAATATTGACCTTTCATGTAATTACTGATTATGGAATGGTTAGGTCAAGAGTCCCAATATCTGAGATTTATTTAAAAGAACCAACCAATGATGTTCCTTTTTATTTTAAACAACTTTGGGATTGTTTTGATAAGAATGTTACAGTTACAACTTACGACTTTTTAAAATCAAATAGGTGTGAAGTTGTATTGAGAGATAGAACAAAAGTTTGGGCAACTTATATGTTCACTATAGATTGGTTTGACAACCCTTTTAGTGATGAGCCTTCAGATTATAAATGTGGTCATGTATTAGTTTCTGATGATGGTTATCTTTTATGTATGCCAAATAATAGAATCTATTGGAGAGACTCTAATTGGGTAACAAAAGAATTTCCTGTTGAACTCAAAGATATTAAAGTAGACACCGAACTACTGAGTGTTGAGAGTGTTTCTGACAGATGGGTATCTGATGATACGGATTCTTTTTATTACTAACCCTTTTTAACATGATTCTTGTGCCATAATATAAATGGTAATTGCCAACAAGAGTTGTAATAAGTTATCCACATCAACCAAAGATTTGTATTTTCTTTCATTAATCTATTTTAGAAAAAAGTGTTGTTAAATACTTTTTATTCTCATCATATATTGTTATTTGGTAGAAACCCGTATTCAAAAATCTTAAATCAACTTCATCTTCAGAATTTATATTTTTAGTTAAATAAACTTTACCTAATATATCTGAAACAACTAAATTAAATTTCTCACTTTCATTATGAAATATTCTTATTTGTAATAAACCATTACCCGGATTCGGAAATACTATAAATTCAAAATCTTTATTATCTATTTCACCAAAACCAACTGTTTTTGATGTATTACAAACTTTAGTAACTCCAAAATAAGCCATTGGACTTGAACCACAAGTATTAACACCCATCACACTAAATGTACCACCCATAAAAGATGAGCTTGTTTTAGCCATAACACTATTTCCTGTTGTTGAACCAATAAATTGAGTTCCGTTAGAGTTATTCCAAATATAACTTGTAATTCTTGGAGATGTTGATGCAACTAATCTAATTGTATCAGGAAAACAAACCGATGAAGTTCCTGTAACAGTGGGTCTAACAGTCAATAAACCAACTTTCTTTTTACTTAATACACTACCACAAGCAAATTGTGTCGCTAATCTTATACTATCACAAGAATTATTAATACAAGATGTGGATTCAAAATTACTTGGGAAAAATACGTCTATAGAGTTCGTTCCTTGACCTCTCACTATTTGAGCATTTCCTGGTACAGTCCAATTAAACGATAACGCTCCTGTTGTAGATACACTATACGTGTTAGTAAACCCATTATCAACACAATTAACACCACTTATACTAACACTTGGTAAACCCAAATCAACGGTTCTAATTCTTGTTATAGGATTTCCACATCCACCCGTAATTACAACTTGAATGTTTCCACCTGTAAAACCATTTTGGAATGTTACATTAATTGAATTAGTTCCCTGACCACTAATTATTGTTGAGTTAGCAGGTACAGTCCACAAATAGTTAACTCCACTTATTGGACTAACACTAAACGTTGCAGGAGTGTTAGTTCCTACTAAACTACAAACACTTCTTACACCTGAAATTGCTGAAGCGGAAATTGTTGATGTTGTTGTTGATAGTGTTCTATTTGAAGATATACTTCCTCCACAACCATTGTTTAAGTTAACACTAATTGTTCCTGAACTAAATGAGTTAGATACTAATACATTTATTGAATTAGTTCCTTGACCCGATTGTATTGTCATATTAGTAGGAACAGTCCAAGTAAATGTTCCACTTTGATTTGTAACACTATAAGTAACTGATTGACCTAAGTACGGACACAAATCGCCAGGGCCTGTTATAGTTCCTATATTAGCGTAAAGATTATTATTAGATACAGTTCCATAAGTCATAGGTGATGAACCACATTTGTTAACTGACATCACACTAAATTGACCTGAAGTAAAGTTTGTACTAAATTTTACTTTAAGTGTGTCATTACTACTTGAACCTATTATACTAACACCATTAGGTACATTCCAAATATACATAAACGATGTAGGTACAGAATCGACTCTATAAGTGTAAATTGTATTACCATCAGCACAAACTGTTGTAGGTCCTAAGATAGACGTAGGTCTAACAACTAATCTATCAATCGTAAATTGAGTTGTACTACTTCCACAAGAATTTGTTGCAGTAACTGAACCACCTGAACCACTTACCAACATTATTGACACTTTAAATTGTACAGTATCGTTACCTTGTCCACTATATATATTAACTCCATAAGGTACAACCCAATTATAAGTCATATTTGGTTGTGAATTTGTTACAATGTATGATTTAATACTACCTGTAGGTTCACCACAGAAACTACCTGATACGATTGGTTTATTAGGTAATTTAGTAACCCAAATACTTCTATGATAAGTAATACCATTAGAAACAACATCAACTTCAATACTATCTTGAACGAACCCTGAAGAAAAATTAACATTTATTGTTGGGTTACTTAATCCATTAGTTGATGTTATACCATTAGGTAAAATCCAAGTAATACTTTCAGGACTTGCGTTAGAATAATCAATGGTATATGAACCAGAACTAAGACCACATATTGAAGTGGGACCTTCTATTTGACCAACATTAATAATTGCTGACGTACAACCCAAAGTCATTGGAGAAACTGATTGACAACCTTTAGAATCCGTAACAGTTAATGTGTAATTACCTGACGCGACGCCCGTTAAATTTTGTGTTGTTTGACCATTTGACCAACTGTATGTAAAAGGAGGAGTTCCACCAATAACACTACTACTTACAACACCATTATTTGAACCACAATTAGGGTAAGTTGTTATATCTAATGATATACTAATTTCTGATGGTTGAGAAATATTAATATATGTAATTTTTGTACAACCTTTATTATCTGTAACAGTAATTTGATAATTACCTGATGTTAAATTAGAAATACTACTTTGAGTATTTCCTGTATTCCACATATAAAGATAAGGTAGAGTTCCTCCTGACGCAGTAACCGAAGCGCTACCATTATTACCACCATAACAATTCACATTTGTCGTTGTTACAATTGTTGTTAGTTGAGTTGGTTGAGTTATTGTAACCGTTCTTGTCGTCTGACACCCCTTTGAATCCGTAACTGTTACACTATAAGTGTTTGCCACAAGTGAGAAAATATCTTCTGTTGTTTGACCATTACTCCATAAGTAAGTATAAGGTGATGTTCCTCCTGATGGAGTTAAGTTTATACTACCGCCAGGTTGTCCAAAACAACTTGGGTTAAAACTAGTTGATGTTGAGGCAAGTAACGTAGGTTGAGTAATTGTGATTGATGTAGTTGATGTACAACCATAAAAATCTGTGACTGTAACTGAATAATCTCCTGATGTTAGGTTTGATATGTCCTCAGTAGTTCCACCATTAGACCAATTAAAATTAAAAGGTGAATTACCTAACGGAGTTAAATCTATACTACCATTATTACCACCATTACAACTAACATTAACACTTGTTGTTGATAATATAGAAGGAAATCTAACAGTCCAAGAAGTTAATACATCATAAGCATTGTTAGAACATCCAATACCTGTAGAACAATCACCTCTGCGACCTCTTATTTGAACTACACTTCCGGCGGTTAGTGATGTTGTAGATATTAAAGTTCCTGGAGTATAACTTTGCCAAGATGTACCATTAATAGTGTATTGAAATATATCTGAACAGTTTATACCATTACTACCCGAATTGAATGTCGCTGATACATCACTACCAACACAAACATTGTTTGAGTTGGGTGTTTTAGTATTTAAAGTTGGATTAATTGGGTCAGGAATTACATTAACGGTATGAACGGGTGAGGTTCCTACACACCCTTTAGAATCTGTAACTACTACTCTATAATCTCTTGTTGATGTAGGTGTTGCGTTTATTGTTGTGGTTGTAACACTGTTTTGCCAAGTAGAGTTAAAAAATTGCCATTGATAAAAATAAGTTGGAAATCCCGATGTTACAGTTGAAGTTATATTATTAGTTCCCGAACCTCCAGCACATATCTGACTTGTGTAAGTGTTTAAGGTGACAGATGGGTTTGTTGCGGTAGTTAACGACACAGTATTTGAATTAACAGATTGATTACAAGTATTTGTAATACTAACATAATAATTTCCTAATGTTGATGTAGAATAAGTCGATGAGTTAGCCCCTGATATTGGATTGTTATTTAAAAACCATTGATAAGTAAAAGGTTGTCTAACTCCTGATGCGGTAACTGAAAAAGTTACTTGTGATGTACAAGTTGTTTCATTAATAGGTTGTGTAGTTATTGTTGGCGGTGAAGAAGTGTAATTAACTGATAATTGAAATGTTCCTCTTGCATTACTATAACCTGTAACCATCACATAATATTCTGTTAAATCTGTTGTTGCAAATGTAACTTCAGAACGAGTACTACAAAAATCATCACTATAGGTTAAACAAGTAAGTGCTCCACAAGTTCCTGTATATACAAATAATTTAGTATCAAAAGAAGTTCCTGTACATAAACTTAATGTTACATTTTGTCCGTTACCAATAACCTTATACCAAACCCCTGGTGCAGTCCAAGTCTCAGAGCCACCGTTATAACAACTTGGTGAATCACCTGTTTGAGTCGCATTTTGAGTACTACCATTGAAAGTTGTATTACAAGAGGTGATAATCGCTCCTGAACATTCATCATTTGAAGGTGGTGGAATTGTACACTGAACACTTCTTGTTCTTATTGTTACTGATTCTCCACATGAGTTATTTGTATGAGTATAAAATCTCACAGTTTCGTTTGAACTTGGTGTATAAACAACTGGTGTTGTCCCGTAAACTAAAACTGTTGTTCCTCCATTATTACTAATAGTTATAAAATCTGTTAACACCGAACTTCTAAATGTATATTGAATTCCTCCTGTTAAACTAACCACTGAGTATTCACCCGCGTAACCACCTGTTGTAATATTTTCTTGAGTTCCTGAACAAGTTGGTGTGTATGTTGATGTCGGCCATTGACCATTTGAAGCGGTTAGACATCCAGGACCTGAAGTTGTAAATGTCCATACCGAACATCCTATAGCATTACCTGCAGAATTCTTTGGGATTATTTGCCAATAATATTGTGTGTTATAACTTAATGTTGATGGAGTATATGTTGTTCCAACTTGGTTAACAACAAAAGGTGGAGACGAATTTGACCCAAAATAAACATCATAACTTGTTGCACCAGATACCGCTCCCCAAGTTAAAGTAGGTCCTATAAATACACCCGTTTGATTATTTGTTGGCGATGTTAAAGTTGCACAAATAGGAACCGCTTGATAAGTTAATATAACTCTACCCGCAGCACCTCCACCACCAGCTCTACCTGTTGTATTATTTTTATACGCACCGCCACCTCCACCACCTGGAGATACACCTGACGAACCTGCTCCACCTGAAGAGTGACCACTACCACCATTACCTCCACCAGCAGGTGCGGTAGCTCCCGCAGTTCCCGTTGCATCAACACCGGCTAAAGTAGTTCCTGCTGATGAGCCCCCTCCTCCCGAAGTTACCCCACCAACTCTACCACTACCACCCCTACTTGATGTTCCTATACACCCTGTTGTAGAACCAACTCCAGCAGTAGTTCCAACTGCACTTTGTCCGCCCTTAGCGACAACACCGTTAGTTGATACTGTAGGGGCAATGTTTGACAATTTACTAACCCAAGTATCATTACCGTTAGATGCGTTACCTTGAACTCCAGCTCTTGCTGCTCCAACACTATAATAAATTGTTTGACCAGGTGTTACAGATATTGTTGTTGTTGAACGAGAACCTCCCGCTCCGCCCGCAAATCCCCCTGTTCCTGATGTTGATTGTCCGGCACCAGCTCCACCACCACCCCAAGCATCAATTTTAATTGAGTATACGTTAGCAGGGACAGTCCAAGTTCCTGATGATGTTCCAACATTTGCTCCTGAGGCGGGCATTGTTTGAGAAAAATTTTTAAGATTACATAAAATAAAAATAGATAAGAATAGGGTCTTAAAAAATGATGATAAAGTAAGAGGTTTCATCTTCTTGTTTTTTTGATACCTCCTAAGAGGTGGTTATTAATAACACGTCATATATTTATAAATATAAAGAAATTATACAATTTTGAAAAAACTATTGTTGTTTAATTAAAGTTTAAATCTTATATTTTTAATAAAAAAAATGAAAGAAATTACAATACTAAAAAAAGTCGAGAACTACTACGTTGTTCAATCTCTTGATGGAGAAACTCATGTTATTGATGAAGAAACTTTAAAAAAGTTAATATCTTATGGTAAAGTTTTTAACCATGAAGATTATATTTATGATTAATGAAAGTAACGGTAAAACATATAAAATCAAAAATAGATAAACGGAATTATAATATAATAGATAAGTTTATTCATTTTTTACAAGAACAATATTCATTAAATAATGATGTTGTTATTAATTTTGTTGGGGAAAGAATTGGTAAAATGACCACCGGGTCAAGAAGAAAAGACAGTAATATTTTTGTATTAACTAAAAAAAGAATTATTAGAGATATATTAAGAACATTGGCTCATGAATGGGTTCACGAATATCAAATGAATGTATTAAATAGAGAAAGAGGTCCTGATATTGGTGGTGAAAATGAAGACATGGCGAACGCCGAGGCGGGTGCATTGATGAAAAAATTTGAAAAAAGAAATCCTGATATTGAAGAAAAGATGTATGAATAACATACATCTTTCTTTATTTCTTTCTTAGTCAACAGATACTATTTCTAAATCAAATATTAGTTTTTTACCAGCCAATGGATGATTTGCATCAACAACAACACTATCTTCTTTTATTTCAGTCACTCTAACTACAATAGGTCCTTGAGGACCGTGTCCTTCTAAACTGTCACCAATACTACAATTTTCAGGAACTTGGTCTTTAGGAATTTCAGCCGTCATATCTGAAATATGGTGACCATAAGCGTCCCCTGGTTCAATCTCAATAGTTTTTTTTTCTCCTTCGGACATTTCTAAAAGACCGTTTTCAAATCCTTTAATTAATTGACCTTCACCTAAAACGGCGACCAAAGGTTCTCTACCAGGATTTAAAGATGAATCAAAAATAGTTCCATCTTCTAGTTTTCCTGTGTAATTTACTTTAACAGTACTTTTGTTTGTTACTTTTTTCATAATATTAATTTTTATAATTATAAGTAATAAAATTTAACAATCAAATAATTTTTTATTAAAAATAATTTAATAACTTTGTGGTATAATATTTATAATAACCCAATCTTAATAATCATGTCAAACGAAGAAATTTTAGAAGAAATCTATGGAATGGCTCATAAATTTGGAGTATTTAATGAGTTTATAACTGAAGTAAATAGGTTGTTGAAAACAACAAAAGAAACAATTTATGAAATTGCAAATAAAGTTTATTATGAATTTATAAAAAAAGGTTTAATTATTGAGGTTTGTCCTGTATAATATCCAATCTAGTTAATAGTAGTGGCTTATAATCTTTAAGACCTGTGTATATCCAAGATTCTTCAATTATATAATTGATACCGTCTAATTGTGTTTCTTGGAATAGAGATAAATCAGCAACATATAATACACAATCTATTATATAGTTTTTTTTATTGGTTGAGTAAGTTACGTGATTAATCTTAACTTGAGTTCCTTCTCCGTATAATAATTCAAGTTCTTTTTTATAAAGTTTATCAATTATAAGGGATAACGGTTTTTTCATTTTTATAAATATATGGTAAAAAAATTTAAATATAAATTGTAATATTTATTGGTATGAGATTAATAATCACTGAACAAGATAAAGAAAAAATACTTGATAAGTATAAGGATAATACTGATAATGAACTTTTTAATAAATTAAAAAGAAGATATAGAATAATTCCTAAACAAACTATAGAAACACCTTTCGGACCTCATGAAGTTGATACCTCAATAGTATATGAAGATGGTGATAGAGTTGCGGAAATAAAAAATAGAAAATCTGAACTAATTAATAAAATTTATAATGAAGTTGTAGATGACTTATATTATGGTGAAAATTTAGACCGAGATAAAATAGGGATTATACGAAGAACTATTAAAAGATATTTAGACCAAGCACCTTTTATCGAACCAATTAAATAATATTGACTTAATAAAATTATTTTTATATAATTTTTTAAAAAACAATATGATACTAACAATTATTTTAGCAATTTTAACTATTTCAATCATTACCGCATTGATTATGATGTATTTGTGGTGGAAAAAATATGGGAAAGAATTATTTAAAATGATTCTCAATCAAAACGATATAAATTTAGGAAATCCTTTTGGAGACACTAAAAATATGTTTAAAGAGTTAAATAAAACAATGGGAATAATTAACGAAATTAGTAATAAAAATCACAAAAATGGAAAATGATTTTAGTTGGATTATTAGAATTTTAGCCTCATCCAAAAATTTACAACACATTAAAGTTTCTGAAAAACTTTTTGAAAATTTTAAGAAAAAGTGGTCAGAGTTTATTGAGGATAGTGTTAACGATATTGTCTATACAAGACAATTTAATGAAAAAAAACGTAATATACAAAAAAAATTGGGTTTTTCATAATAAAAACTTAAATTTTTTTAAATTTATATTATATTTATTATTACTATCACTCATCAGGGTGTCAACATATAATAATGGGGAAACTTTTTTTAGTTTCCCTTTTTTATTTTAAAAAAACTTTGTATCTTTGTCGTATGAAAGAGGAAAAATTAAATATCTTTAAAAAAATAGGTCTTTGGTGGAAGTTTGAAGGACAATACTATCATAAGGACTTTATAAATGGAGTGAAAAACTTATGGAAATGGTTTCCAACTATTTGGAAAGATAGGGATTGGGATGATAGTTTTATATTTGATATTTTAACAAAAAAACTAAAAAATCAAGCGGATTATATCGGTAAAAAAGATAGGCATACACGAGCAAAACGAGATGCGGAAGTTATGATGACTTGCGTTAGATTATTGGAAAAAGTAAAAACTGAAGAATACGGAATTGAGCACTTTGATTACGAAAAATCTGATTGGGATTTTGTTCCTTGTGAAGACCATCCGGGTTACTCAACATTAGAGGTTAATAGAATCTCAGAAAACTTTGATGATTACTTCAAAAAATATCCAAGACAATATAAACGAGTTATGAATGGTGAGATTAATAGATTTAATCGTGATATTACCGAATTAACAAATGACAAACATAATATTGCTATGGAGATTGCCCACGAAAATCACGAAAGAGCTAGAAAATTGGTTTTCAAGATGTTAGAACAAAACATTGAAAAATGGTGGGATTGATTTGGTGAATCGAAATAAAATTCGTATCTTTGTATTATGAAAATTACGTTAATAAGTGATACTCACACCAAACATAATGAAATTACCAATGACTTAATTGGGGGTGATTTAATTATACACGCAGGTGACCTTAGTAATATGGGTTATCTTAATGAAATTAGAGACTTTTTTAAGTGGTTTAAGAAATTACCTTATGATGAAAAAGTCTTTATTTGTGGTAATCACGATTTTGGATTTCAAGATTATCCTGTTGAGATTGAAATGATGTTAAATGAACACCCTGAAATTGATTATTTACAAGATAATATGTATGTTATCGGAGATGATTATCAAAGTGGTATTAAAATTTGGGGTAGTCCTTGGCAACCAAGATTTTATGATTGGGCGTTTAATGCTGACAGAGGTGATGATATAAAACAACATTGGGATAAAATACCAAACGATATTGATATATTGGTAACTCACGGACCTGCCTTTGGTCATTTAGATAAAATATTAGGTCAAAGTAATTCTTTAGGTTGTGAGGAATTAACCAAAGCAATTGAGAGAATTAAACCTAAAATTCATATCTGTGGTCATATTCATAGTGGGTATGGTTACAAGTTTGATGGAACAACTCATTATTTTAATGCGGCGGTTTTAGGTGAAAGATACACATATCAAAATAAACCATTTCATTTTGATTGGAATCCTGAAACAAATGAAGTAACCTTCATATAAATAAAAAACCCCTCAACGAGGGGTTTTTTATTAACTATTTAACGATTGATAAAAATGTTTAAAGTGTTTAATTCTGTCGGCAAGACCTAATGTACCTCCATTAACTCTTTTAGTTACCGCAGTTACGGTTGCATCATCCGCCCCCTTATCACAAATTTCCCATAACTTATTATTGTTAAAGAAAAATGCGGCTGAAGCCAAAGGATATTTTGTTGAGACCAAATCAGGATTTACAACACAATCTTCTCCGATAAATTTAGTAAAGTTAGTGTAGTTACTTTTTCCGGTTAACTGAATATAACCTCTACCTCTAAATTTATACCCTTCTTTAGTTGTTTCATCACCATTCCCCATTCTACTACCATAAACTCTTGACGCAATTTTTTCAGGATTTTTTGCATAAGATTCCGCCAAGTTACCGGGAAAATACTTTGGGAAGACTTTCATAAGTCCGTCCTTAGAATAGTTTAGGTTTTCATTAACGGCCTTAAAATTACCCGATTCGTGGGCACATTGAGCCAAAAAATGAGCCAATCTTAAATTAGATGTAATGTTAAATTTTGACGCCGTATCAGGGATTTGAGATAATACATTGTCAGGTACATGACCTTTTAATTTTTCTACGTTTATCATATTTTAAAAGTTTTTATTATAATAAATATGTCAAAAATGTAAATGGTTTTTTAAAAATAAAACTATTTATTAAGTATGAATTATAAATTTAAAACTTATTTACTCCCTTCAATTATTATCATGTCTGTTTTTTTTATTCTTAAAACAATGATAATAATTGGTTATATTGAATCAACTCAAATTACTAAAGTTGTTGAATATCTTTGTATAATACTATTTATACCATTATTTTATTTTTTGATGAAATCACAAAACGATGAATTAAAAAGTAATTTATTAAAGAAAATAAAAGATGATGAGGGGTTTATTGATGCTGCTGCGATTATTTCAGTAGCGGATAAAAATGGTAAAATTACATACGTTAATAAAAAATTTGAGGATGTGTCCGGATGGTCTTTGGATGAAGTAATTGGTAAAGACCATAATATTGTTAACTCAGGACGACAACCTAATGGTTATTGGGGTAAAATGTATCAGACGGTAATGAAAGGTGAGATATGGAATGATGTTGTTACCAATAAATCAAAATCTGGTGAATTATATTACGTTGACACATATATTAAAGCGAAATTCGATAATAATGGTAAATTAGAAGGTTTTTCATCAATTAGACAAGATGTTACAGAGCTTAAGAAAAAAGAGACGGAAATCCGTAATAGAATGAATGCGATTAATAAATCTAACGCGGTTATTGAGTTTGATTTAGAAGGAAACATTATTTTCGCAAATAATTTATTTATAGAAACTATGGGATATTCTCAACAAGATGAACTATTTGGGAAACATCACAGAATTTTTATAGATGATGAATATGCAAAAAGTGAAGATTACTCTCTTTTTTGGAAAAAATTAAATGAGGGTATATTGTTTTCTGGAGAAATTGTTAGAATCAAAAAAGACGGGTCTTTGGTACATTTACAAGCCACGTATAACCCTATTATTGGTGTGGATGGTAAAATTTATCGTATTATGAAAATCGCAACTGATGTAACTAATTCTTATGAACAAAAGAAAGAGATTGAGAAGAAAAACACTTACCTAGAACATGCTGCTAAAATATTGAGACATGATATGCACTCAGGAATTAATACTTATATGCCAAGAGGACTTAGTTCATTAGAACGTAGATTAAAACCTGAAGATATTGAGTTGTTAAAGATTGAATCACCTCTTAAAATGATTAAAGAAGGTCTTAAACACTCACAAAAAGTTTATAAAGGTGTTTATGAGTTCACCAATCTTGTAAAGAAAGATGTTGTATTAAACAAATCTGAATGTAATGTAAAGAATATCCTTAATGATTATTTATCATCGACCGCCTATATAAGTCAAGTCATATTAGAAGATAATTTACCAACGATTGAAATTAATGAAGCGTTGTTTTGTACTGCGGTTGATAACCTAATAAGAAATGGTTTAAAGTATAATGACTCTGAAACAAAGTTTGTTAAGATATATTATGAAGGAGATTTAATTTTAATACAAGATAATGGTAGAGGAATTACTCAAGAAGATTTTAATTATCTGTCTAAACCGTATACAAGAAAAGAAGGTCAAAAAGAATCAGGAACAGGGTTGGGATTAAATATTTGTGTTGCAATTTTAGAAGAACACGGATTTACAATTACGTGCGAGAAAAACGAAATTGGGACTAAAATGAAAATAAAAATAAAATAAAAAAAAAGAAAAAAAATGATTGATTCAATTTTATTAGTTGATGACGAGGATTTATTCCATTTGGTTTTTGAGGATAGTTGTTCCTTATTAGACATTACATTGTCATTAAAAAGTTTAAATAGTTCTGATGAGGCGGCTAGGTTATTCGCCGATTGGCAAAAGAACTCAAGTGGTAGACCCGAATGTGTATTCGTTGACCTTAATATTATAGGTTCATCCTTTGATGGTATTGAACTTATTCGTAAGATTAATTTTGAATACGGTAATAACGTAGTTATAGGTATTATATCTTCGAGTAACGAATCGGAAGAACAGGCAAAGGCTATTCAAGCGGGAGCTCAATTTTGGATAATAAAATCTGATGATATTGAACCTCGTTTAGAAGAGTTTAGAAAAGATTACGAAGGTTATAAAAATAGAACCTCACCTTTTAAGGTTTATAAATAATGATTAAACTTAACAAAGAGACTAAATTACAATTAATAGAGTTATATAATACTAAAAATATAACTTTGGAGGGAAATATTGCCAAAGTTATTGATACCGAAAACGATGAAGATTTTAAAAACTATATTGAATACTGTGTTAATAAAGATAGGGAGACTAGAAAGAGGCGTTTGGATATAACAAAACAGGTTCAATTACAAAACAAAGAATTATCTGACCTTAATTTGGAAAATACAAAAATTATGTCCGAATTACAAGAAACTTTAAAAAATGTTGAGACTTCCAAAGAGGAGATTCAAAAACAAAATACTGAACTTGTTGAATGGAAAGAAAAAAATGAAAAAATTAGTTTAGAATTACAAAGTGAAATGGAAAAATCCGAACAAGCAAGACTTGAAGCGGAAAATGCCAAACAACACGCAATAAATGATTTAGATTTACTTCAGAAAAAAACTCAAACAGAACTTATCGGTAAAATTGTTAAAGTTGCTTTATGGGTAATCGTATCAGTCGGTATTGTAACAACATTAATGTATATTATCTCAATTTTTGCAAATAAAGACACTCAAATGATAGGTTCAACATGGTCAAATATGTTTGGTATATTATTAACCAACGCTTTTAGTATCATAGGAACAATAATGGGTGTTAAATACGCTTCAGAAAAGAAAGAAGATTAAGTTTTCTTTCTTGTTCTTTTTATTGTAGGTTTTTTATCTTCAGTCGGGTATTCTTTTTTATATTTCATATCAACTTCATATGGGTTATTACCGTTTTTTTTAGTATCGTATTTCCAAGTTGATACCGTATATTCATCTTCATACACAACTTCCCATTTACGATGATTTTGTTTTTCAATTTTTGGTTTCATTTTACAAATGTAATAATTTTTTTTTATATAAATACAAAAGAATATTTGTCAGGTGTATTTTTAATTTTATGACAAAATGACATAACAAATAATTTGGCATAGAATTTAATATCTCGCGAACGGACTTGATTCCATAATAAAAAAATAATATAATTAAAAAAAACAGTAAACTATGGGAAAAATTATAGGTATTGACCTAGGAACAACAAATTCATGCGTTGCCGTAATGGAAGGTAACGAACCAGTCGTGATTACGAATAACGAAGGAAAAAGAACAACACCATCTATTGTTGGTTTTGTTAGTGAGGGTGAAAGAAAAATTGGAGACCCTGCAAAAAGACAATCGGTAACCAATCCGAATAAAACAATTTACTCAATTAAAAGATTTATGGGCACTAATTTCACAGAGTCTAAAAGTGAGATAGAAAGAGTCCCTTATAAAGTAGTAAAAGGAGATAATAATACTCCAAGAGTTGAAATTGACGATAGAAAATATTCTCCACAGGAAATATCAGCAATGATTTTACAGAAAATGAAAAAAACCGCTGAAGATTATCTTGGAACTGAGGTTACTGAGGCGGTTATTACGGTACCGGCTTACTTTAACGATGCTCAAAGACAGGCAACAAAGGAGGCGGGTGAAATTGCAGGACTAACCGTAAAAAGAATTATCAACGAACCTACCGCAGCCGCCTTAGCCTACGGATTAGATAAGAAAGGTAAAGACCAAAAAATTGTTGTTTTTGATTGTGGTGGAGGAACTCACGATGTATCCGTATTAGAATTAGGTGATGGAGTGTTTGAAGTACTATCAACGGATGGAGATACTCATTTAGGCGGAGATGATTTTGACCAAGCGATTATTGATTGGTTAGTATCGGAATTTAAAACCGAAAATGGGATTGATTTAACTAAAGATTCTATGGCGTTACAAAGATTGAAAGAATCCGCAGAAAAAGCGAAAGTAGAACTATCCTCAACAAGTTCTACCGAGATTAACTTACCTTATATTATGCCGGTTGACGGTATCCCAAAACATTTGGTTAGAACGTTAACAAAATCTAAATTCGAACAATTAGTAGATAAATTAGTCGAAAGAACTATTGAACCTTGTAAATCGGCATTAAAAAATGCGGGATTAAAAACTGAAGAAATTGATGAAATTATTTTAGTTGGTGGAACAACAAGAATTCCCGTAATTCAAGACGCAGTTAAAAAATTCTTCGGTAAAGAACCGTCAAAAGGAGTTAATCCTGATGAAGTAGTTGCGTTAGGAGCCGCTATCCAAGGTGGGGTTTTAGCTGGTGATGTTAAAGATGTTTTATTATTAGACGTTACCCCACTATCATTAGGTATTGAAACAATGGGTGGAGTTTTTACAAAACTTATAGAATCCAATACAACGATTCCAACTAAACGTTCGCAAGTATTCTCAACTGCCTCGGATAATCAACCAAGTGTTGAGATTCATGTATTACAGGGCGAAAGAGCGATGGCGAGAGATAATAAAACTATTGGTAAATTTTTCTTAGACGGAATTCCTCCGGCTATGAGAGGTACACCTCAAATTGAGGTTACATTTGATATTGATGCAAATGGTATTATTAATGTATCCGCTTTAGATAAAGCAACTAACAAACAACAATCAATCAGAATTGAATCATCTTCAGGGTTGTCAAAAGAAGAAATTGAAAGGATGAAGAGGGATGCTGAATTAAATGCCGAAAGTGATAAAAAGGCCAAAGAAGATGTGGAGATTTTAAATATAGCGGATAGTACCGTGTTCAATATCAAAAAATCTATGACAGATTTAGGTGAAAAAATAACTGAAGAACAAAAAAGTGAGATTAATTCTATAATTGATAAATTAACAGAGTCAATTTCTAAAAAAGAAATAGATACCGTAACAACTTTAGTTAATGAATTAAATGAAAAGTTTCATAAGATAAGTGAGGAACTTTATAAAACAGAAGAACCTTCAGATATTAATCATAACGATGTAGAATTTGAAGAAGTTAAGTAAAATTAAAAACCCCTCAGTAGAGGGGTTTTTTGTTAATTAGTGTCCTGTGTATTATCGGTTTTTTTTGTGGTTTTGTCTAAAAACTTTTCTACCACATTACCACCAATACAAACCAAAACAATAACTTTTACCGCATCAACAAGTTCTTCACTTGGTTTAATAGATTCGTGTTGATACGAATTTAGTAACATAGTTACTGCAATAAATAAAAATCCTAAGAAAGCTATAACTCTCTTAATTGAAGTGTCTCCACCTCCGAACATTGATTTGATGAAATTTTTCATAATTATTATTTTTTATAATAAATATTTACTTTTCATCAAAAGTCTTTTATATTAACGACCTTGACCTCTGTATGATTTTGGTTTCTGTTCTTTTGGTCCGTAATGTTTTTTTAATTTACCAACTTTCTTTTTACCGAAAGAAATTTTAGTTGATTTAGTTGTTCCTTTTGACTTAGTTGTTGCCATAATTTATATATTTTTTAATATAAATATATTGAAATAAAAAAGGGGATAGTAGCGAACTTCCCCTTTTTCTGTTATCGTAACGATAACGGTCCTAAAAGTCCTCAGTTAAGAGGATTATTTTTCTTTAATCAACATTAAACATCTCTTTAAATATTCTTTAGCTCTTGGAGTTGGGTCAGAGTGATTCAATACCTTTTCAATATCTTTGACTAATTCTTCACCATGTTCATTTTCTTTATAAAGTTCTATCACTTTATCCATAGCTCTGTGACAATCATTATTTGTCTCATCAAAATAATGTTTATTTCTATAATTTCTTAAATGATTTAACAATTCATAAGATAAGTGTTCACCACCATCAGAAATATTTGGATGTAATCTTAGAGTTCTTAAAATGTCTAAAGTGTCAATCATTCCTTTTATACCCCCACGTCTTTTTTTAACGTTAGATGTATAATCATTGTAATCGTCAGAAGTTCCAACAATTTCATCCAAAGGCATTGTGTTGTCAGTTAAACATCTTGGTTTTTTTTCTTCTTTTTCTTCACCCATTTCTTCCAATAGGTGTTTTCTGATTACTTTACGAATATCAGATTCTTTTATCTTAATTTTTTTCATAATTAAATATTATTATACACATATAAATATATCTATAATAAGAATTAATCAAGATTTTTTTCGTTAATCTGAACGGTCTTTTCGAGCCAAATATCAAATATCATAAAATAAACCCACCAAGTTAGTTTTTGAAACTCAACCCCTGAAGAGTCTTTCCACGACACAAATAATAAGTAAACAATATTAATCATAATTGCTAACCTTATTATCACTAATATAAAAATAAAAAAGTTTTTCATTTTAATGTAATTTAATTTCAAATCTATCTTTCATCTGTTCGATTTTATCATCAGGAACTCCGTGAACATTCTCTCCATTATGTCTATTTTCAACAATGATAGTAAACACTTTATAACCATATTTTTTCGACAGTTCAAAATAATGTGTCATTTCCCACTCCATAGTAAAAGTGTTAGAAACTACAATCTCACGATACCATTGGTCGTTAACCATACTATCTTTCATATAAGTCTCAACTAAATCCTGACAATACTTATGAGCATCTTTTATCTTAGACCCATCGAACTTATATTCACCTGTTTCTTTATCAATAAAATATTTGTCCGCCTCACACACCAAAAAATCTGAATTAACCAATTTTTTAGCGAATGTTGATTTACCACTACCAGGTAATCCACGAACTATGTATAAAACTTTTTCATCCATAATACAATTATAAGGATATTTATTTGGAAAGACAAATATTATGGAATCAACACCAATGAAATTAGTTAAAAATACAAAGGTATCTGATGAGTTAATGTATCATATTGTTAATGAAATACCTTTATCTGAAAATATATTTAGAGTTTACTCCGATAAATTTTTTGACCTTATAAATGAAGTTAGAAACTTATATAATAAAAACTTAATTAGTTTAGGTGAAGATGATATATGGATAATGGAGTCTGATTTAGGTAAAAAAGTGTTACTTGAAAATGGTGAAGAGGTTTGGCTTGACGCTCCAATGTATGAAGAAGATTTAGAAGAAGTTTTAAATGAGGCAAAACATAGAGGTAAAAATGTAAAATTAGGTAGTCCATTTAGAACGCCAGGAGGACCTAAAAAGTTTGCCGTATATGTTAAAACACCAAAAGGAACTGTTAAAAAAGTTACATTTGGAGACCCTAATTTAAGAATTAAAAATGCTAGTAAGGGTAGAGCAAAATCATTTAGGGCAAGACACAAATGCGACCAAAAGAAAGATAGGACTACCGCAGGATATTGGAGTTGTAATGTATCAAGATATCGTAAAAAATTGGGGTTAAAGTCTTCAAGGAGTTGGTAATATGAAAAAAGAAAAATTAATTAATTTTATTAACTATTATTTTAAAGAATTCGGTAATCAACAAATTATCGATGAATACTCTATTGACCACGATATTGATATATATGTTCACGACATTAGAAAAGGTAATGACGGTAAATTTTGGATTTTTATTGATAGTGAACCAATAAGATTAGAACATTCTATTGAAGATGATGACGGCGAGACTGTTTCTTTTAGTGATGTTGTTTGGGAAGAGTTAAAAACTTGTTTATCCCATCTTGGACTTGACATTTGGAATTTTAGATATTTTTTTAATAAGAGAACTCTTATGCCTAATGTACCATTCGACCAAATTAGTATTTCTGAAAATACTAAAGTTAGAGTTTTTAAAGAGTCTGTTGAAAGTGATGAATTGAAATGGCATAGAGATAGAGAAAATAGAATAGTTGAGGTAATTGAAAGTAATAATTGGTTCTTACAAATGGATAACGAATTACCAAAAAAATTACTTAAAGGTAAAAAATATCACATACCTGAAGGCGTTTTCCACAGAGTAATTAAAGGTAAAGGTGACCTAAAAATAAAAGTCACCCTTAAATAACCCCCTATTTATTAAAACGATTAAGAGCGTTTTGAGTAATAAAAACATACTCAGAACCCTTAAATTCTTCAAGTGTATTAGAGTTGGTGTAAGACATCGCCGACCTTAAATAGTCCTCTAAATTCTCAACCCACCCACTTAAAGTGTATTCCACTTTATTTGTTTTACTTATCCCTTCAGATGTTTTTAGTTCTGTTTTACCCCACTTATCTTGAACTTCTTTGGTACTCATACCTCTAAAACCCTTATACAAATATTTCTTTAGTAATGGCATTTCTTCCCAAATTATCTTAGAATATGTTTGATTAATTGGTATTAGATTAAATAACATTGTTGTAGAACAAGATTCTAAAGTTTTATTTAATACTCCACCCAACATAACATAATCAGCACCTAAAGCCAATGCTTTTATAATATCATCATAATTTCTAAAACCACCGTCAGCAATTATTTTTGTTTTATAACCACCATATTCTTTAATTCTGTAACATTCTGAGATTAGAGATGCCATTGGATAATGAACGCCTGTATTTGCCGAAGTTAAACATCCGCTACCACCACCAATACCGACTCTAACATAATCAACTCCAATTTCGCAAAACTTTTCAAATGTGTTAGGGTTTGCAATATTACCAACCATTATCTGATGTTTATCAGATTTTCTAATTTTAGTAAATCTCTCGGATAATTCGTGTAATTTTTTCATATGACCATTTGCAATATCAACCAAAAATCTTGTTGTCTCAGATTCAATACTACCATCTTCATACCAATTAACAACCTCTTCAAAATCTGATAATGATATTGAATTAAATGGTTCACTTCTTTCTGAAAATACGCCTCTCGGTAAACAGACCTCTAATGCTTGGTCTAAAAATAAACTACAATTTTCTTCATCAACAACGGTATCCATTGGTGAAACCATAATTGGTAAATTACCATTTTCATTATAAGGATTAATTTCTTTTCTTGAATTAACCGAACTAATTGCTTCAGGAACTAATGTAATGTCCTTAAAATCAAACTTTTTATTCATAATTAACTAATTGATAATCAATTATAATAAATTTTTTTGTAATAACCAAAATTTAATAAAAAATTCGTATCTTTGTATTATGAAAAGAGGTAGACTATTAATAAGAACAATAATAAGAGATATTGTTAATATTGTTAAAAATAAAAAAACGGGTTTAATTTATCTACCTGAAGATAATGATTTTTATTCTGTTGGCAGATTCCCTGTTCAAGTTGGAGTTGAGGTGACGTTAAAACATAACCTAAATTCAGACAATTTTATTGTTAACGCTTATTATTCTACCGAAGATGATGTAGTTGAGGTATTAGTTATGTTTAACCCAAATACATTAGAAAAAAATATGTATGACTTAATTGGTGAGTTAAATGAAGTTGTTACGCACGAATTACAACACTCAATACAAAACTATAACGGTGAATTGGATGATAGAGATAATGAAGATTTACCACCATTGGAATATTATCTTTTACCTGAAGAACTTGATGCTCAATCAAAAGGTTTTAAAAGATTATCAAAATTAACAAAAACACCTGCCGAGATATTGATTAAAAAATGGTTTGTAAAACATTTAGATATACACAATTTAACTGATGAAGAACAGAAAATTGTAACCGATTCTATATTGGAAAATATGTAATTATTTTCCTTTAAATCTTCTAACTACCTTAGTTATTAATTCTTTTAATACGATACCTGATACAGTTAATACTCCAAATCCTGTTAATCTTGTTACCAATTCTTTTATATCTTTGGAATCTGCACCAGTTTTTGCCATATCATATAACATAGGTAGTAATGGTAAAATAAATGTGTAACTTAGAATGTTAGTTACTTTGTGTAATGTAATACCTAAACTACCAATAAACTCGACAAATACTTTTTTAAGTTCTCTACTTTTTCTTAGATATTTTTTAAAAGACTCAGTTAATCCTTTTTCTTTTATTATTGTGGTAATTTTATTTACCAAAGATTTGTTATCAATATAATAAGAGGCAATAATCCCTGTTAATATTAAACTAATATCTAAATCTGAAAATTCTGGGTTTTGATTAGCAATAAAGTCATTTAAAGGACCTACAAATCCCCCAATACTTGCTCCCCAAGTGAGTAAAAATTCTAAATTTAAACCTATTTGAGATGATGATTTACTTATAATATCTTTAACTAAATCATAGTTTCTTTTGATAACCTCAGAGAAATTACCTCCACCACCACCTTCATTTATAAGTCTTCTTTTTTGACTTTCAGTTATAATAATTGTAATTGCCATACGATATATAAATACTTTGAATATATTTATTATTAAAAATAAATTTATGGAAAGAAATCCGAGTTTAAAAGAAGGAGATAGAGTTGTCCTAATACATATGGATGGTGAATCACTACCTCCATTCACAAGAGGAGTTGTTGGAGATAATGGTCAAAGAGTTCAAGGAATTGTACAATATAAAATGGAATGGGAAGATGTTGAAAGCGGTAGAAACTATTCTTTAATAAGTAATGTGGATAAATGGGTATTAGAATCCGATTTTGAAGAAGACCTTAGAAATAGAAGAAAAAAAAGATTAGGAGAAACTTCCTATAAACGTAATATTTATAGAAAAACAAAATTATGAACGCATACTTTTTTAAAATGACAAATGAGGAAAGAAAAAACATCCTAGACCAACATAAAGACCTTTATGATGGTTATGTAACAAGATATAATCAATCAAATGAACAACCTTTATATGTTCAAGACTTTGCAAATGATAAAGCGGGAATCACCGTTAATAATAAAGGTGAGGTTGGTGAATATCGTAATATGAGAATAAATGAAGATGCTCATATTAGTTCCGAATTAACTCCATCTCAAAATATCGAGACTAGTGTCCCATTAGAAGATGATGAATTCACAGGACTTGACACCATAGGAGACGGCGATTATGATTTAGAACACGGAACATTTGGTCATGAAGACAAATCTACTGAGTTTGAATTAAAATTAGATGATTTAGAAAATTTAGATGAAGAAGAAATTTCATCTTTAACAGAGAGTGTAAATAAAAGTTTAGATATGTTTAAACGTTTTAAAAACTATTAATTTAGTTTATTAAAAAGTTATTTAATATTTTAAATTATGGAAGTTAAAGAATTAGTATCTTTTTATGTTGATGAAACTTCAAATATATTGGAGGTAACATTTAGAACAATTGATGATAGTGAAGATGAAATAAGACAAGACACTATTGAAATTGAAAATTTGGAAGAATTTGAAACAGGGTTTTTATTTGAAAAAGTAAGAATAAATGAAGACCTTGATGATGAATTTGATTACGATATGTATGATGATTTAGATAATGGGATAGGATTTGATGAAGTAATTTCATTTTTAAATGAGTATTATTTAGTTTATCCTAATAGATTACCAAAACCAGAGTTATTTTAATATGGAAAGTGATATTAACTATTTAATAAATTTAATGAAAAAATATACGACAACCGAAAGTAAAGGTGAGGTTGGTGAACAAGATGCTCCTGCGGGAGGTGGAGGAGCGGCAGCTGGAGGTGGAGGAACTGCAGCAGAATATCCTACAGTAACAAAATGGGAAAGCGGGGTTACAAGAGGCCCCGCAAATCAAATAGGTTTGACAAAATGGAGAGATACTGTAAAAATAAATCGAGGAAAGGCGAATACTTTACTATAACTAGAATATTTATAAAATAAAAATAAAAATAAAATGGGAAAATATAGTTTAAACGAAGGAAATGATGAGTTAATAAGAAGTATATTATTAATGAATTATGATACAAAAAAAACATTATCTGAAAATGAACAGAAATTAAAAAATAAAAAATCAATCAATGAAATTGCACCACTTGTAATTCCGGCGATAACCATAGCAGCACCTTGGCTTTGGGCAGGTGGAGCGGCAGTAGTTGCTGGTGTTGGTGCTTGGATAAATGGTGTTTGGGGTGGGGGAGACTCATTTGCAAAAACTAAGTCGTTTTTTGAAGGGTGTAATACTGAAATTTATAAAAATTTAAAACCAACATTAGGTAAACAAGAACATAGAGTAGCGGCAGAACAAATTTATAACGCTATTGAAGGTGTTGGTACTGATAGACCATCAATAAAATCTGCATTAGTCGGTATGTCAACAGTTTCTGACTTGTGTGCGATGTATAAGTATTACCAACAAACTTTTGGAGATTTATTTGATGATTTAGATTCTGATATAGACGGAGAAGATTTCAAAAAATATGTTTGGACAGGAATTGCTCCCCAAATAGAAGATGCTAAAGAAGACTTAGAAAAGGCAAAATCTGAAGAAACAAATCCTGAGACTAATACCGCCAAAACCGAAAATAATATTGTTAAAAACAAATGCCCTATTGGTAATGGAACAAGAAAAGAAGTTATTGATTTCCAAACTTATGTTGTTAATACAATTAAAGATACCACAATCTTAGGAAGATATGGAGCAAATGAAGACGGAATTGATGGAGTTTGTGGTCCTAACACAAGAAGAGCTTGGGAAAAATATAAATCTGATTATGAAAATAATTCCAAAGCCCCTGCGGCTGACGAAGATGAAGACTCAATTGTTGATGATAATATGAGTGATATTGACAATTAATTATTAAAAATTAAATAAAATGAAATTAAACGAGCAAGTTTCTACCCAAACAGATATAGATTTATTAAAACAGGCGGTTAGTAATAAATGTATGCCAACATGGTTAACTGATGGAAAAATTGGTAAAACCAAAAGTGGTAAAACAGTTTGGTATGGTAAGAGTAGTAAAGGAAGTACTGTAATATTTTTCCCTCCTAAAGATGGTGTTTTAACTGCCAAAAATTTAAAAACAAAAAAAATATCAACTAAAAAATGTGTTTTACCATCAGTAGACTCAACCGCAAATCCGGCGGAAACTCAACAAAAATTAACCGACTATCAACAAAAAAGTTTAGATAATTTAATTAAAAATAGTAAAACATCTACAGGAGAACCTTTATATCAAATGGAAAAACCAACATTAGATATAATAAATAATTTTGAAGAGGTTAAAGTTAACACATTACCTGGTTTTGAAAAGGATAATATTCCTGAGAATATTGTTGTTTGGAAAAGAAAAGATGTTGTTAACGCTCAATCAATAGAGTCTGCGGATACCAATGAAATTATTAGAAAATTAAATCGTTATGTAAAACAAAAAAATTATAATGATAGAGCTTTTTGTGCTAACTTTATAGGTGATTATAATGAACTAAGAAAATTAAATACTAAAGTAACTGAAAAGGAACTTTTTAGTTGGAAAGATGGTATTAAAGCTTGTAATAGTAGATTTAAATTTTATTTCACGATGGGAATGACTAAAAATCAGTTAGAGAAAATTTCTAATGATAAGGGTTCTTTTGGAATACCTGATTTATTAGGTAATAAATCTGACGATGAAAATTCAGACGAAACAAATACTGAAAATTCAACAAGAAAAGCAATGACCGAGTCCCAACAATTATTAAAAAATATTGTAAAAGAAAATTTAGAAAAAACCGCTATTAGCAAAAGAAAAAAAATAATTTCAGAAGAAAAAATTATAAATCAAAGATTTATGGTTATTGCTGAAAACGCTAAATTCAATACTAAAAAACAAAAAGAACAATTTTTCAAAAATTTATTATCAGAAATTAATGATTTAAATAATCAAAATTATAGTAAAGAATTAATCAATGAAGGTTTTTGGGATATGTTAAAAAGTATTTTTGGATATGGGGCGGACTCAATTATACCATCATTTAAAGAATTTTTAGTAAAATTAATAGTTAAAAAATTAACCCCTATTGACCCTGATGGATGGTTTGGACAATTTATCAGTACTTCTATTGGTAATCTTAACATATCAGACATTAGTAAATTAACGGATTGTAAATTTTTGTCTAAGTTTTTAACTAAGAGTGTTGTAGAAACTGTTTTAGCCAAAATGCAACCTAAAGTCGAAAACGCTGATGCCATTATTACTATAATTAGAAATGGTGTGATGGACGCTATTGATGATACGCAGTTGGCTCAAAATATTGAGAACGGAATTGCTAGTTTTATTTGTCCGTCACTTAAAAACGTTAATACCAAAATGTCAAATTTAGTTGATAAAACAAAAGAAACTTTAATGAGCGGAACACAAAGCGCTCTACAACCTATCCAATCAAAAACATAAATATAGATTGGAATAAACCGTTAAAAAGAAAGGGGGGGTTTAAATCTACTAAAAGGGTGTCGAGAGACACCTTTTTGGTTTTTATAATATATCTATAAAATTATATATTTAAACCCCAAACAGACCTAGTGCCTTTAGTTTTTAACTCAATATAGTCAGTAATTTTAAAATCTGTCAATTCATTAAGACATTTTTTGTTATAAACGTCTATCATAGATTTAATACATGGTGAACCATGTTTAATAAAAGGATGGAAATCAAGATATCTTTTTTTGGATATTAACATACAGTAAGGATGTATGTACTCATAAATAAACGAATTTTTATCTCTATCAGGTTTTTGATTAAATTCATGTCCAGTACTATCCATAATAATTTTTTTACCCACAGAATACCCCTTAAAAACTTTAAACATTTCGTAAACTAACGGTTTTTTTAAAGTAACATCACTATCAATAATCAATAAATAATTAAATTGTGATGTTCTAATCCCATAATCCATACCAGGTCCATGATGAATATTATAACCAAATCTTTTTACGTTAAAATTAGTATCACTTTCTTCCAAATCTTTAAAATAAATTTCCCCATTATCACTACCATCTATAACAGTATATTTTGTATTAGGATAAAATTCTCTAACGGTGGAGTATTGTTTATAAATTAACTCCGGTGTTTTATAATGAACGGTTAAAATTTCAAAATCTTCCATTAGTTGTGTACAAATAATACTTTATCAATTTTATAAATTGATGGTCTAGTTTTTAAAATTTCTTCAAAATAAAACCAATCGGCGGCAAATTCAGTAGAATTAAAACCAATATTTTTTGCAACTTTTGTTTTAATTACCGCAGAACCAATATCAATCCATCCTCTATTTAGTTTCGCATCTAAAAAACCATAATCCGTTTTATTATTGTTATTGATTGTTTTATGAGAATGTACACAATTAAAATAAATAAAATCTTCATTTCTTGAAAGAACTTCATTTACCATATTTGGGGTATAATAATTATCCCCATTAGTTATTAAAACATATTCGTTATTTACCAAATTCTCTAATCCCCACCCTCTTAAAATATGACCATATTTTTGAGTTCTATTAGGGTACTCAATAAAAACAATTTTTTCATCTATTAAATAATTATTTTTAGTTAAATCATTTTTTAGCTTTTCATTAAGTCCGTCATGTATTATAAAAAGTCTCCATCTATTATCTGTTTGAGATTTAATAGAATTAATGAAACATTTTAAATTTTCATCTTGACCGTAGGTTACAGTAATAATATCTATCATTATTTTTTTATTTATTATAACAATAATAACATCTATATTATATATATAAATAAAGTATCTTATGAGTAGTAATAAAATTATAAATTCTAAATGTGTTGAATTTGGATATGAATTAATATCAGTATTACCTTATGCTTATAAATTATATAAAGAAGGTAATTTATCAGAAACAATATCGGGGTTTGACACAAAATGCTTGTATTTTTTTAGTCCAAAGCACACAGAAATAAATGAAAAAAGGAGTTGGGATAATGTTTTAAAATTAAAAAATGAAAAATTCCCAAATATTAATATTCATAGAAATGAATTAGATTGGGAATACTTTTCTCCTCCACCGTTAAAAGAATTTTATAAAGATAAAAGTATTAAATTTGAAAAAGAAACTATTGTTATTTTTAATAGGTATAATAACGAATGGGGAGAAAAACCAATTAATTATTTAGATTTAAATACGTTAGATAAATTATTTTCAATGTTGAATGAAAATTACCAAATAGTTTATTTAAACTTAAATCACGATAAAAGATATTTTGACCATTTTGAACCTTTAGAATTTAATGACTTTAAAATTATAGAAAAATACCCTTCAATATTAACTTTTAATAAGTTACAGTCATTATATCCCGACTTAACAATTAACGAAATACAATTAAAAATATTTGCTAATTGCGAAAAATACATCTCATCTAATGGCGGACAATTAATATTGTCGGCATATTTTGGAGGGGAAAATATTATTTTTTCAAAAAAATGTAATGAGTTAAATCCTGAAGTTAATTCATTTTTTAAATGGTATCACAAATTTAATGATGGAATATTTCACCATGTTGATAATTATGATAATTTAACTGAATTAGTTAAACAGAAATGGGTGGATAAAAAACCATTGATTAATATTTTAGTTAGAACATCTGAAAGACCTTTATTTTTTAAAGATTGTATTAAGTCAATTGAAGGTCAAACTTATAAAAATATTAACATAATAGCATCTACAGACACTAAAAATACTAAAGATTATGTATTAAAAGAAAGATGTAGACAAATAGAGTGTGATTATATCAATTTAAAGGAGTATGAAAAACCAAGCGATATAGGTCAGGATTATGGTGTGTTTTTTAAACCAAATCTTTACATGAATGATTTACAAAACGAAGTAAAAAAAGGATATATTATGTATTTGGATGATGACGATGTATTTGAAGATACTAAAAGTCTAATGAACATTGTTAATCAAATAAAAACCGAAAAAGATTTGCTTTTTTGGAAAGTAAAATTTAATCATACAGTAATACCTTCAGATAAATTTTTTGGTAAAGAACCTGTATTTAGTCAAGTTGATACTATGGGGTTTATGTTTCCTAATGGTTATAAACAAAATTGGGAGCCGTTTACAAATGGGGATTATAGAATTTCAAAAAAATTATATAATACAGTTCCAAATAAAATATATATTAATGAAATATTAACCAAAACTTATAGAAACGTTAAAAAAGGAAGAGGTTTACGGGACGATAAGACTTTAAAAAATATATCGATAATAATACCGACTTATAACAACGTAGAATTTTTACCTGATTGTTTTAATTCAATATTAAAATCTATTAAAGATTTAGATTGTGAAGTATTAATTGGAATTGATTCTTGTAAAAAAACAATGGATTATATTAAAAAAAATAAATTTGATAGACGATTTAAATTTTACTTTTTTGAAAAAAACTTAGGGCCTTATGTTATAAAAAACACTTTAGTATCAATCGCGTCATCAAGTAAAATATTATTTTTTGATTCGGATGATGTTATGTTAGAACATATGATACCTGAAATTATAGATAGTTTAGATAATTTTAAAATGTATAAACCAATGTATTTTGATTTTAAAAACGAAAATGAAATCAAAAATATTAATACTAATATTAAGACAAACAAATTAGGTGAAGGTGTTTTTGCAATTAATAAAGAAATTTTTTTAGATTTTAATGGTTTTGAAGGGTGGAGATGCGCGGCGGATTCCGATTTTATGGCCAGATTTTACAAAAAAAATATTAAATTTTATGTTGGTAAAACAATTTCTTTCTTGAGGAGAATTCATCCCAATAGTCTAACAGTCCACCCAGAAACAAACTTATCTTCAAAATTAAGAGCTTATTATTATGGTTTAAGTAAAAAAAACAGAACCAAACATTCTTGTGATATGTTTATCACATCTCCATATATTGAAACGGATATTAATGAATTAAACAATAAAAATAATGAGTTTGAGGAGTATCGTAATAAATCCAGAAATTTAGTTAACAACATTGTTGGTAATACCCACACAAGAACGGAGATTAATTATGACAAAATAAATGAAGTAATTTCAAAAAAAGGGGTTTATGATGTTAAGTCGTCAATCAAACCTATTAGAGAAAATACTCCTAAAAATAGGAACGAATTAATTGAAAAGAAAAAAGGAATTAATTCTGAATTATTAAAAATAATACTACCAGACAAACCTGAAAGAAGAAAAAATTTACCTAATATACAGTCAAATAAAAAAAAATTTTAAATAAACAAAAATTTTAACATATTTTTTATATATATTTTTTTTGGTTATTATAATTAAATATGTATCTTTGTAGTATGAAAACATTAATCAAAACCGCAATAGTGGCTTCTGTACTACTAACATCTTGCGTAAACAAGAATACAGAAAAATCTCAAATTGAACTCGCTAATCAAGAAACAAGTGTTCACGTTTGTAATCATTATGAACACCCTATTAATAATAATGGTCAGAAATATTATGACCCAAATAAAACTATCATAATCAGAGGATTAGGTTATGTTAGTCAATCTGACTTAGAATACGCGTCAAAAGTTATAAATGAGTTTTATGGTTATAAATGTGTTATTTCAGAAAATTTAGAAATATCTAACGAACTATATCTTAATGGTAATCAGTCTGTTATTGAAAGTCATGAGGTTATGGTTAAATATAATAACCTTAACACAAGAACTATATTTTTAACCAATAAAAACTTATATCGAGGAACATTAGAACTTAGGGGTTATACAACCACTTACGGTAAGGCGGTTGTTGTTAAAAGTGATAAATCTTATATGAAAGAGACTTTAATACATGAACTTGGACATACTTTAGGTTTACATCACTGTAATAACTTAACTTGTATCATGGCTATTTATAATGACCAATACGATAGTGGTGATTTTTGTAATAAATGTAAAAACTTTTTAAATAAATAATATGGCATACGTATCAGTTGATGTAGAAGTAGATGTTGATGCAGGTGAATACTTATCATCTTGTAGTCCAAAAGAAATAAAACAATTAATTAAGTATCTTAAAGAAGACGGTCATTTAGCAAATATTATAGATATTTTTCCTGGTCAACACCTATCTTTCTTTGATGAAGAATGGTTTAAAATGTTGGATAAAATGTCCAAAATCAGACAACAAATGGATTCTACTGATATTCAGACAATTAAAGATATTTTGAACAAATATTAAAATAAATTTGGCGGATTAATAAAAACTTCATACCTTTGTATTATGAAAACAAATAAATATAAAACAGCGTTACTTACGGGAGCAATGGTATTACTATCTTCTGTTAGTGTTTCAGCAACCCCTGACAATCAACCCGAACCCCCTAAAAAAGGAACAAAATTACAAGCAATTGTAATCAATGGAGATACCTTACCTGTGGTTAATTTAAGTATGGTAACTATCCAAACTGATATGGTTTTTGCCACAAGAAGACAAAGAGAACAATGGGATGTGGTTAAATTCAATGTAAGAAAAGTGTACCCATACGCAATATTAGCATCGGCAAAACTAAAAGAATATGAGGTTGCGTTAAGTAAAATACAAGACGAAGATGACCGTGATGACTATATGAAATACGCCGAAGACCAATTACAAAAACAATTCGGAGAAGAATTAAAAAAATTGTCGATGAAACAAGGTAAAATATTAATCAAATTGATTGATAGACAGACTGGTAATACGTCTTATGAACTTGTTAAAAAACTTAGAGGTAGATTCTCAGCCTTTATGTGGCAAGGTGTGGCAAGACTTTTTGGGTCAAACTTAAAATCTGAGTATGATGCGAATGGTGATGATAAATTAATAGAACTTGCCATAAGACAAATCGAATCAGGAAATTAATTTGGTGGATTAAAAAACATTTTGTATCTTTGTATTATGAAAATAACATTAAACATACCCGATGGAGTTTTAGATAGACTTAAAGAATTAGGAATTACTGACGAAACTACACAAGAAGAAATGGTAATTGATTTTATTAATGACACTTTAGACTCTCATTACTTCAATGGAATATCCGATAAATTTAAAAAATGGACATTAAAAAAGGATAATATTGAACATTATTTAGAAAAGTAAAAATAAATTTGGCAGATTAGAAAACAATTAGTATCTTTGTATTATAAATAAAAACAATAACAATAACAATATGACCACACTAAATAAAATCACAAGAATTACAGAGTTAAAGAAAGAAATGAAAACCCTTAAAAAGGGACTCAAAGAAGAAATGATTGATTTTGTAATTAAAAGTTTCAAGAATAAAGGATTTACTGTTGACCCAAGAAAAGGATATGAGGAAAGAAGTTTATATAATCCAACATTAAAAGTTTCTGTTCGGATTGTAGGTCTTAACGAAGTATCAGTTTCAATTAGTGCTCATTTAATGAAAAATGATGGTATGAATTGGGACGATAGACAAAAAATCCATAGTGAAGTTAATTGGAACTTTACCAAAAAAACTTTTGATAAGTATTACGATACAACTTTCAAATCAAAAGTTGAGAGAATTAAAGAATTTATCTAAAAATAAATTTGGCAGATTAGAAAACAATTAGTATCTTTGTATTATAAATAAAAACAATAACAATATGACAAAATTAACACAAGAAATCATCGAAAAAATTGAAGACACGACATTAAGAATCCAAGCGTCTCATAGAGGTGGTGGAGTTGAGATAAGTTTATCAGAATGGGGTTACCCTGGTGAAAAAATGACCGCCTATCAAAACTATTTAGGTGGAGGAATGTTAGGTAGAATTGGAAATGATTGTACGATTCGTAATTGGAGTGGTGATGATACATTAGTAGAAATTGCGGATAACTTAGCAAGATACTTCCACAACATTACAAATCATGAGGACGATGAGTGGGAAAGTGCAACATTTGAACAGAATCAAAATAGACCAACAAGAGCATATTAATATGAAAAATAAAACATTGACATTCGAGGATTTAGAGTTTAAATCTCACGGAAATATTGGTGGAGCAACTCACGCAAAAATGATTTTTGAAAATGGTCATAAGATTTCAGTAGTAGGTGGTGGAATGGGGTTGTACGGTGATGGGGTAAATACTTTTGAAATATGGAGAAGTTGTGACGAAGACATTAAAGGTCATCTAACCAAAGAAGAGGTTACAGAACAAATGATTGAGTTACAGGGTTTACTTTCGGGACATAATCATAGTGATTTAGGTTATCAAGGATAATAAAAAAGGTTGATTGGGGAAAACTGCTCATGCGGGAGAGGGGACTGAATGAAGTCAAAGTAATGCCAATCGTAAAAGTAGATGTCCACTCACCCATCTTCTACTTTCCTAATTTTGTTCCGATGTCCGATTGGTTAGGAGAAGGTCTGCAAAACCTTTTAAGTAAGTTCGATTCTTACTCGGAACTCAAAAAATAAAAACATGTTAAAACTTTTTTTCAATGCAGAAAATAATTTCACTTTTAATTTTTTTAAAAAAAATGTTGAGCATATAGAGGTGGATATTACTAAATGTGACTATATTATTAATGGAGTTATTCCTACAGGGATGATAGATATTGATAGGATAAATAATTTATTAGGATTAAATAATATTGATAATAAAAAATACGTTACATTTTTAATATCGGATTGTGAATCTGAATTAAAACTAAAAAAAAACACGATATTGTTCAGAACATCAACAAATAAAAAAAATAAAAAAAATAATGAATTTGTATTACCTCATATAATTGAAGAAGATTTAAAGTTTAAATTTGAACCCCTTTTAAAAGAAAAAAAACCAAATATTGGATTTTGTGGTTATTTTTGCGGTGATTTCACTAAAAGAAAAATTACATGCGAAGAATTTAAAAACTCAGATTCAATAAATACTAATTTTATTATTAGAGATAAATTTTGGGGAGGTAAACCCGGTGATAAAACTTTGATTGATGAATTTAAAAAAAATATAAACGATTCTCATTTTACGATTTGTAATCGAGGGGTTGGAAATTTCTCAATGAGATTTTATGAGGTTTTGTCAATGGGTAGAATTCCGATTTTAATTAACGATAATACGTGTTTGCCTTTTGAAGACGAAATAAATTGGAATGAATATATTTTTATTGAGGATAATCCAAAAAAATTATTAGATTCGGTTTTAAATTTTTGGGAAAATTCTTCTCAGGAAGATGTGATTAAACGACAAAAAAAATGCTATGATTTATATTTAAATTATTTTTCATCAAATTCTTACGGAAAAAAAATTAATGAAATTTTAATTACTCAAAAAAATTTGGCAGATTAAAAAACATTTTGTATCTTTGTATTATGAAAAAAACAACAACAACCAAAAATTCACCTGTTAAGGTGTTACACGAAACTAAATTAGTAGATAAAGATAGAGCAAGACACACAAGAATATTTGAATTTAATGAAAAGAAATTCAAGTTAATTTATGACCTTAGAAATGGTTTAAGTGATGTAAGTGTATATGTTATGGATTCAAATGGAGAGTTTAAGTTCGCATTAAACAAGTATGACCTTGGATTTGAATTTGGTTTAAGTTATGTTAGTTACCCTGCGGATAAAGAAAAGGACATTCTAAAGGCAGTTAAATTAGTTGATGAAGTTGTAATTAAAATTTATAGTTAAAATGAGAAAAGAGTTTAATCAATTGGTGGAAAAAATGAACCGTTACGACTTATATCAAAAATGTGATGAAGTTGGTATGGCTTTAACAGAATTAGAACAAAAGATTGCAGAAGTTGAAAAGCGTTTAAAGATTGTTGATAAAACGGCAAGGGAAATTGAGCTTGCAATTAGCAAATATACTGAAAGTGTTGATGGTAACGAGGCATTTAAAATGAGTGTTGATAACCACGATGTTATTTTAAGGGGTAGTCACGATATAATGATAGCGACCGATTTGGGAGATGATGAACCAATAAAGAATGATTGGTATGGTATGTTTAATAAAGAAAAAAAAGAAAAAAGTGATGAAAATTTTATTCCTTTAAAGGATGAGATTGATAGGTATAAGGTGGTTGAAGAAATAATATCTAAACTAAAAATGATTGATGTTGATGGTGAAACAATGGAATACATTTTAAATAAGGTGGGGATGAGCGAGCAAATGCACTCCCAATTATCAAAAAAATTCACTTTATATGATATATAAAAATGTTTGACTAAGTGGTAATTAAAATTTATAATTAAAATGAAAAAAATATTATTAACATTAACGATTATAGGAGCATCAATAGTATTTTTGGTTTATCCATCAAAAAAATTAAATAAAAAAGAGATGGTCGAACAAATGGATAGTTCAGAAGTAGTAAAATCAAGTGCCGAAATTCAAATGTACTATTTCATTAAAAAATATTCAAAAGAATATAATATACCTGAAGAATACGCATTTTCATTAGCTTACCAAGAAACAAGATATAACGGAATTGATGATACCTTATATAGACCAAATAGAGTTTCAAGTGCGGGTGCTTTAGGTCCCATGCAAATAATGCCGGCAACTGCAAAATATATTTACGGTAAAAAAATACCTAAAAACGAATTAAAAAATAATATCGGTTTAAATGTAGAGATTTCAATGAAATTATTAAGACATTTACATGAAAAATATAACGATTGGGGTTTAGTCTTTGGAGCGTATAATACTGGAAAACCTTGTGTTAATAGATACGCTAAAGCAATATTAAAATCTAAAGAAAATAAAGATTGTTGAATAACGCTCCCATAGTCTATCGGTTAGGACACATCCCTTTCACGGATGAGAGACGAGTTCGATTCCTAGTGGGACTACAAAAAAAATATTAAAAATGGAAAACGGAGAATGGAATTCAGATGAATATCAAGGTAGAAGAAAAGACCAGGTTGAGTATGCAAATAAAATTGGTACAATCTGTGTATTATTATCATTATTAATTATATTATTAATCTTTATATTAAACTAAAAAACATGAACACAAAAACAATTGTATTAAAAGGATTATTTTTCCTACTATCAATTATTGTATTATCCACATTAATTGGTTTATCAACTTACTTTACCGTACCCACAAAATACGGATTTGTCGAGTATTTTAAAAACTACTACAAATTCTTTTTTGAATTTTTAGGAATGTTACTATTATTCGGAGGAGTAACATTAGTAACAATGTCATTATTAATTAAATTATATAACAAATTATTCAAATGAAAGAGAGAATATACCTTGACGATGTAAGAACTCCAATCGATAAAGATTGGATTATCGCAAGAAACTATGACGAATTTGTTCGTATAGTAAAAACATATGGTTTAGAAAATATTAAAACAATTTCATTAGACCACGATTTAGGTGATACCGCAATGAAAGAATGGCATAAGAATGTGTATCATAATTATACTTTAAATTATGACAACATTACCGAAAAAACTGGTTATGATTGTGCTAAGTGGTTAGTGGAACAATGGATGAACGGAGAACCTGTGGTTGACGTTTATACTCACTCAGCAAATGCGATTGGTGCTGCTAACATTATGGGGTACATTAATAACTACAGACATATAAATAAATTACCACAAAATTGTGTTAGAGTGAATATTGAACATACCGTTTAATTAAAACGGTCTGTCTTGTAAACTATTTGAGTCAACAATTTTAAACTGATATTTATAATCTAATGTAAATAAAAGATTTATTTCATACATAACCTCAGAGAGACAAATATATTCGTGATAACCTAACATATTCTCCAAAAAATAACGACTTGTGACAACCAATCTTTTTGGTGTGTCACAACGTCTTTTATCTCGTAATTTAGAATAATCTATTTTTATTGTTATTTCGTATTCTTCCCACTGTTCATCAGGTTTGGACATACTACCACTACTAGAAAATCTACTAACAGTGCCCGAATGTTCTACATCAACAACTTCTTTTATCCAATCTAATTTGGCTGGTAATAACATTTTTATTATCTTTGTGGGGTCACTCATAAAATATAAATACTATGAATATATTCTTTTTAGACATGGATGTTAAAAAATGTGCAGAGTACCATTGTGACAAACACGTTGTTAAAATGGTACTTGAGACCGCACAACTTCTTTGTTCGGCTCATCATATAACAGACCAAGTAACCGACCAAATACCATATAAGTTGGCTCATAAGAATCATCCGTGTTCTATATGGGTTAGAGAAAGTTTAACCAATTATCTATACCTTTGTGAGTTAGGTTTGGAGTTATGTAAAGAATATAGTTACAGGTATGAAAAACGACACAAATCTCAAGAAGTAATAGAATGGTGTGTAACAAATAAGGTAAAAATTTGTGACAAAGGATTAACAGAGCCACCAAAGGCAATGCCCGATGAATACAAAGTTAAAGACGTTGTAGAGTCCTACAGGAACTATTATATGGGGGCAAAAAAATCTTTTGCAACGTGGAAAAAAAGGGACACTCCTATTTGGTATAATTTTGAAAAAAATTTGGCAGATTAAAAAACATTTTGTATCTTTGTATTATGAAAACAATAATAAAAACAATAACAATCGCATCAACTGTTTTGTTATCATCAATCAGTTGTAGTTTTAAAACAAAACCAGAATCATTTAAAGATGGTGATATAATATTCCACACATCTAAGTCACAACAAAGTAAAATGTTAAAATCCGCTACGGGTTCTAATTTAACTCACGTTGGTGTTATTTTTTATAAAAATGGGTTACCTTATGTAATTGAGGCGGTACAACCTGTTAAAGTTACTAGTTTAAACTCTTTCATTAACAGAGGTGAAAATGCTAAATACAAAGTAATGAGATATGAAACCGAATTAACTAATGAAGATAAAAATAAAATGATTTCTTGGGGTAAAAAACAACTAGGTAAACCGTACGATATTAAATTCCAATGGGGAGATAATACGATGTATTGTTCAGAGTTAGTTTGGAAAATGTATAAAAATGCGGGTATTGAGTTGTGTGAAACTAAAAAATTTTCGGACTTTAATTTAACTAACGAAAAAGTAAGGCAAGCAATAAAAAGTAGATTTAAAAATAAAAATGAATTTAGTTTAAATGAAGTAGTGGTTGCTCCTGTTGATATTTACAATAGTGATAAATTAAATTTAATCTATTCTAATTTTTAAACTGAGCCAGAATCAATACCAAATAACTTCATTTCCCTTGTCATCATATTAGGAGTTGGGAAACATTTATCGGGTATATTGACTCCTGAAGCCTTAACAACCTCTAAAGCATATGTGCCGCAATTAGCGGCATCATTGCTAATACTAAAATCAAGAGCACTATAGTCTTTTTCTTTTACACTTTTCGCGTAACTAATACCTTGTGATATATTAGGAGCAACTGTTAACACCCAATCCATAGGTAATCTAGGTCCTTCCCCTTCAGTTCTTGATTTAATAATTTTAACAACGTCCTCAATATTTAAAATATTTTCACCATCTATTTTTGCAATTTTACCTAAATTTTTACTGACAACAGTACCAAATCCTTTAGTTTTTACACCAGCGTATCTACCAAATTCAAATATCTCAACATTACCATTTGAATTTACCGTGGCAACTCCACCGTGACCTAATTTACCATATGTTTTATCATTTCTAAAAGGATTTTCACCTTTAAATAAATCGGTTACAACATCTTTACCCGAAAGAGATAAGATTTTAATTGCATATGCGGACATTATATCAAATTTTGAATTACCATCCACTTTTGGTTTATACGTTGGAAATGAAAATGTTATGACAAATCCTTTATCTGTTTTTATTGTTGGTCTTTCTAAAGTACCTTTGTTTTTAGATTTTAATAAACTATCATCTTTATTAACAACTCCAGAACTTTTTGTAGAACAACTTCCTTCTTTTTGATATCTTAATAATGCTTTATTTGTGATATTACCAAATCTACCGTCATCACTACCTTTAGGTAAACAACCTAGTTGTATTAATTTACCTTGTAATATTTTAACATCATCTCTTGTTGATGGTTTTTTGTTTGTCCCATCCCCAAGTTTTAAATTTTTAGGATTAATATCCTCAATAGGTTTACTAACGTTAGTATCAACAGGTTTAGTTATTTTATTATCAACGCTTTTAGTGCTTGTTGATGGAAAATAAGGTAATTCCTCATTTAATAAATGTTTACTTATAGCGTTTTTGTGCATTTCAAGAATCCTACTTTTTTCAGATTCATCAATAAATAATTTGTTTTTCATACTAAATAAATATTTGGTAATTTGAGAATATTTTCATAAATTTGTATTATGAAAACAATAATAATCATAACATCAATTTTGACTATATACATAATCTCTAATTTTTTTTCATATGAAGAAATTTTTGTGGTTAATAGTATTCCTCAAAACAATTTTAAAAATTTTAATTACAAGTCTCAAAATATTGACGAGTTAATTAATGAGTCTTTAGATATTACATTAAATGAGTTGTCTTTTGACTTAAAAAGTCAATATAATTCTGATGTTAATAAATTAAACGAAACACATGTCGCCCATTGTATTGGGTATTCTAATTATTTTAATTCTGTTTTACATAAATTAGTAGTTAATAATAATTTAAAAAATATTAAAATAACTCACGTTAGGGCTAAAGTTAAATTTTTAGGTGCGAATCTTCATGTTATAAACATGAAAGAATTTAAAGACCATGATATTTGTGTAGTATACGACAACAATACGAATAAAAAATATATTATTGACCCAAGTCTTTCTGAAGTTTTTGGTAAAATAATTATTAAACAGTAATATTAACCGGAAATCCTTTATATTCACCAGTCTCTCTAAAAGCCACTGTATTTCTAATAACACTATAAAGTGTAGATTTGCCATTCCACCAACTACCAACTTGGTCAACAAAACTCTTCATAAGGTCTTCTTTAGTTTTGCCTTCAGTATTAAAATCATATGTATCTAAAACAGTAACTTTTGATTTGTCGGGAGATACTCTGATATTCGGAGGGTCTATTCGTCCAAGAGTATACATAAATTGACCTGCTAATTCAGGTTTAAGTAAACTTCCTTGACCTCCTTTATCTAAAAGTTTTTTGTTTTCTTTTTCAGACCCGGCTACAGTCATTGATGTTGGTAAATTACCAGCACCAATCTCTTTCCATAAAGGATAGTTTAATCCTCTTTTGGCGTTTGCGATTGCAACCTTTTTTAGAAATATTTGTTCATCAGCGGTTAAATCTTTAGCGGTAAATGGCTCCGTTCTTCCGACCAAATAATCCATTAAAGCTCTTATGTGTAAAGGTAATGAAGATTTTTTTGATTGGGGTATGTTATTAATAAATGTTTTCATTTCTAGATATTTATCAATATTTCCACCATATAAATTTCTTTCAAATTCACCCCCTCTACCTAAATAATCACTGGATAATGGTTTATTAGTGTAATGTAAATCATTAGTTGTATTATCATTTTGAGTTTTAATTCCTACCGATTTACAACTTCCTTCTTTTTGATATCTTAATAATGCTTTATTTGTGATATTACCAAATCTACCGTCATCACTACCTTTAGGTAAACAACCTAGTTGTATTAATTTACCTTGTAATATTTTAACATCAGCGTTTAATGATGGATTTTTTGAGGTTCCGTCGCCAAGTTTTAATTTTTTGGGGTTTATATTTATATTCTTGTTATTTGGAACATAAAGTGATTCCTCATTTAATAAATGTTTACTTATAGCGTTTTTGTGCATTTCAAGAATCCTACTTTTTTCAGATTCATCAATAAATAATTTGTTTTTCATACTAAATAAATATTTGTTTTAATCATAAATATTTACTATCTTTGTAAAATAAATCTAATAAATATGGCAACAAGAGCGTCAATAGTAATGAAAGAAGAAGGTAAACCAATGTTAGCGGTTTACAAACATTGGGATGGTTATCCTTCAGGACTTGGTAAAAGTTTGGAAGAAATTGTTATGGGGGGACAGATAACCAATGGTTTGGGTATTAACTCAGAATTAGGTAAAGTGTTTAACGGAGCGGGTTGTTTATTCGCATCAATAATATCAATTTTGAAAGATAAACCTGGTGATGTATATATCACAAGTTTAGATAGTGTAGGTAATTCAGGTGAAGAATATATTTATGAGATTGACGTGAACGGAAAAGACGTTCAATTAACTCATAAAGAAAACAGATAATGGATGTAAATAAAGAAATAGAAAGAAAATTCTTACTTAGAAGATTCCCAAAGATTGAAGGTGATTATACACGATACAAGATTAAACAGTGGTACACTCCTGACGGATTAAGATATCGATTTCAAGTCGATACAAAAACAAATGATGTATTGATTTATAAGACAAAAAAATCCAACATATCTAAGGGGGTCTTTCAAGAAGATGAAGAACCTATTTCTTTAAAAGAGTTTTTGGAGATTGATTTATCAAAGGTGAGAATATTAGAAAAAATAAGAACGGTAGTAAAACATAAAGGGTTTGATTTTGAAATAGACGAATTTAAAGATTATGATTTAATAACATTAGAGGTTGAACTTGATGATATTAATGAGAAAATACCGTTCCCTGAAAATATTAAAAAAGAAATTGTAAAAGAATTGACCGGATTAAAAGAATTTAGTAATTTTGCATTATCAAAATGATACGAATAGAGCCAGATAGAAAAGGTAGATTTCCTGATGTGTGGGTAACATCTGATACTCATTATCATCATAGAAATATCTGTAGGGGAGTTACAGGATGGAGACTACCTGACGGCTCAATTCCTATCGACCAAACAAGAGACTTTCCAACTATTGAAAAAATGAATTCTATAATTGTTGACAATATCAATAGTGTTGTAAAACAACAAGATATTCTAATACATTTGGGGGATTGGTCTTTTGGAGGTTTTGATAAAGTAAGAGAATTTTATGATAGACTTGTTTGTAAAAACATACATTTGGTTTTAGGAAACCACGATGAACATATTGAGAATAATAAAGATAGTATTCAGGAGTTATTTCTGACGGTGTCAACTTATCAAACCCTTGTTATCGGAAGCAAGAAGTTTGTTCTAATGCACTATCCGATAAGCTCTTGGAACGGGTTGAATAAAGGGGTGATGCACCTTCACGGTCATACTCACTTACCTACCGAAATCCGATTCGGGAAAGGAAGGAGAATTGATGTCGGCATTGATGGTCATCCCTCGTTCAGACCTTATCACATCTTAAAAGAAATATTCCCTATGTTAGATAGGAGAGAAATTATGTCAGATATGTTAAACGACCATCATACAGATGATATTGTAAATAAAGACAATGGATGAGATTAGTTTAGAGGTTTATCCTGAGATATGTTGTGATTTGTGTAACGATGTTATTCACAACCATATTGATTGTCCGGTATGTAATCAAAAATACGCTCCAACCGAAAGTTATTTTGACTTAACTTATGATGACGAATTAACATGCTCAAATTGTAAAACAGTTTTTGAGAGAGTATCTGAGAATTGGTATTATGATTGTAAGGTAAAAATAAAATTAACAATTCCTTAACATAAATAATTGACATATTGAAAAACTCAATTATATTTATGATTGTTGACTTCGTGGGTTTTAAGTGGAAGTCACCCAATAAAAGATAGATACAGAAATGGGACTATCAACAAATTACCCTTTGACACCTACCTAAACGGTAGGTTTTTTTATTTAAAAAAATTTGGTAAATTCAAAAAAAGTTCGTATCTTTGTATTATGTTAGAGACTCTAAATAGATACTTTGAAGACGGACTTCTGTATAAACAGACTCACCCTACTCTTCCTTTAACTATATGGAATTACACCGAGAAAGTTCAATACGAGAACTTATGGGATGAAATAACCATACAGACCAGAGGTTTGGTAACTGATGATAAGGGAAATATAGTTGCTAGACCTTTTAAAAAGTTTTTCAATTTAGAGGAAAAAAAACATACCGCAACCCCTTACTTTGAAGTTTTCGATAAAATGGATGGTTCATTGGGGATATTGTTTAATTATGAGGGAGAATGGATAATGGCAACCAGAGGTTCATTCACCTCAGACCAAGCGGTTAAAGGATTTGAGTTACTTCAAAAATACGACTATAAAAGATTGGTTAAAGGTTTTACCTACCTATTTGAGATAATATACCCTGAGAACAGAATAGTTGTTAATTATGGTTATGAGGATTTAATATTGTTATCTGTAATAGATAATAAAGATGGTTATGAATTAAAGATATTTGATGATTCTATCCATATAGAAGGTATAAGATTAAGAAACCTATATAACAATTTAGGGTTTAAATTGGTTAAAAAATACGATGGTATAAAAGACTATAACACCTTAAAAAATATGGTTAAAGACAATGAAGAAGGTTTTGTGGTTAGGTTTTCAAATGGGGAAAGGGTCAAAATAAAAGGTGAAGAATATATAAGACTTCACAAAATAATGACCAATGTATCAACCACCGGTATATGGGAAATATTAAGTACCGGTGGAAACTTTGAGGAAATACTTAAAGATGTTCCTGATGAGTTCTACAATAAAATAAAGGACTACGAAAAAGAGTTGAGGTATCAATACTTTTCAATATCAGAATACTGCGGTAAATTACATGACGGATTTAGATATGGTAAATACGGTGATAAAGAAGAACCCACCAAAAAGGAATACGCTGAATTTGTTATGAAAAACGTAAAACCCGAATTCAGACCTATAATGTTTTTTATGTGGGATAAAAAGAATTATGACCAGATAATATGGAAACTCATAAGACCCGAATTTAAAAAACTATAATTAAAAGAATGGACAAGCGTCAACTGATGTTGATTTTTTTCTTGGATTTTTTGTTGTTTCTAAATTAATAAAAATTTTAGGTAATTTAATTTTTAAACCTTTTTTTGCTCTTTTTACAAAATTTATTTTGTATTTTGTTGATTTAATTTCTGTTAACTCAGGTTGTTCATTAGGGTCAGTTTGTTCTTCTTGTGCCGGAACATTAAATATAACATCTAAATCAACGTCCAATTTTTTGTATTGTTCGTAGTTAGGTCTATCTTCATTTTTTCCAGTCCATTTAGGTCCTGATGTTCCATTTTTGTTTTCACCTAAAAAATTTGTAGTTACTTTGGTAGTTTGATTAACTAAAACACCTAGTTTAGTTAATTCACTTATGATATAATCTTTTGCGGTTTTATTTCTTAAACTAGATAATTGTTGAAATGTATATTTTTTACCATCAGGAGAAACCCCATTTGGTAGTGTAGAACAAGAAGTCTCAACATTTATTGATTGTAAAAATGCCTTTGGTTTACCTTCTTGAGGTTCAGGTATGGATTTCAATTTTTCTTGTATTGGGTCTAAAATATCGGTTTTAACCGCTTGTATAAATTCGTCAGTTACCTCATAATAATTGTCCTTAAAAAATTTAGTACTTGGACTAAGGTTGGCAGGAAATACAAAAGGAACTACCGGAAATTTTGGAGTAACTGGAATCACCGACTCTTTTGGTTGTACTGTGGTGGATGTTGACATTAATACAGTTACAAGGTCCCATTTTTTTTCAGGGTAAGTTGCATTAAATTGTTCTAATGCCGCAACAGCGTGTCCTTTTTCATTTGGGTCTGCTTTGAATTTTTCCCAAACTTTTTTTGATTGGGAGTTCATAAGTCCGACCATTGTTGACTCACTATCTTTTAAATATTTATCCCAATCTTGTTGAGGTGTTAAAATCTTATAGTTAGTATCTTGAGTATCAAACGACATAGATTGACGTTTTGTTCCGGTATCGATTAACGTTTTTCCTCTTCCTTTTGCAATTCTAACAGTTAATTGTTCGTTAATAGAGTTATTTTTAAAATTAATAAGTTCTTTAACTCTAATTATTTCATTTAATAATGTCTTATTTTCCATTTTACTTATTTATTTATAATAAATATTAGTGATTTAATAATAATTAATATTAATAATATATTTATATTTTAAATAACCCTTAAAGTAATAATAAATGGAACAACAATTTTATACTATATTAATAACATTAATAACGGTATTAAGTTCTACTGCGGCATGGAAATTCTACGAAAGAAGACTTAGTTTAAAGGCTAAAAAAGACGAGGACAGTACAATGGATGGAAGACTTTTCAGAGATGATTTGAGAGATAGAGTTGTTAAATTAGAGACTTTACTAACAGAATCTTCAAAAGAAAAAGATAAAATGAGAGAAAATATCGTTTCATTAACATCACAAGTTTCAAGACTAGAAGTTGAAGTTGAGTTTCTAAGAAAAGATAATGAATCTTTAAGGTCTGAAAATAATTTATTAAGGGCAACATATAAAATATGAAAAAAATATTAATAGAAGAATTAATCAAACCAACATCTACGTCAAATGTTAATGTCGGTAAAATCACTTCAATTGAAAAATCAATATTTGATGACATTGATTCATCAGCGAGTGCCTCCAAAGTTAAAGTTAATTTATTAGGTTCAACTTTATCAGGAATGAGTGTATCGTTAGGATTTACACCTATATCAAATGATAAAACAGAAATAGGAGCATTAGTTGATACTTTCGCAAATACAATTTCAAGTAAAGGATATAAAAAAGATAATTTACCAAAAGGATATGTTTGGAAAAAAGGTCAAGACAATAGTGTAAGTTTTGTGATTTATAATAATACAACTGGAGTGAATATTGACCTTAGTAAGATTACCACAGGAGCGTCATCAGAGTTAAATCCTGATGCGGCGGCGTTAAAAATTATGACCGCTGCGGCGTCTAAAGCAATGCCGGGGGTGATGTCAGAATCAATTAATTATGAGATAATAAGAATTAAAAATTTAATGAGTTTATGAAATTTAAACATCCTGTAGATACAATGTCTATTGAAAATTTATTACAAAATAAAATAAAATACAATTCACTAAAAGGGACAAAAGTAGTGATGCCTTATAAAGGTACAATCAAAGATTTTGATTCTAATACTTGTAACGGAAAATTAGAAATTAAACATAAAATAGACGGAAAAAAATATACTTCTGTTTTGTGTGGAGTTGAATCTGTATCAAAAAGTAGTTCAGAATTATCTGAGGGTGAAGAAATTGCGGAAATGTCAGGAAACAATCTTATTTGGATGTTAGTTGACCAAGCGGGAGATACTCAAAATATTTATGATATTTTTAAAGACAAAGATGATAAAAATAGTGAGGAAAATAAATCAAAGGAAAATAAATCAAAAGAAAACAAATCTGTAAAACAATCAAAAGATTATGGTTTTAAAGCCGACCCAATAACAAAAAGATTAATTGATTTAACTACAACACCTTTAAAATTAGTAAATAAATTCTTAGGTGACAATAAAAACAAAGATGAAGATAAATTGACTGAAGAAATAAATAGAATTAAACAATTACTAAAATAAAAAAATCCCCTTTTAGGGGATTTTTTGTTTCTAATAGACACGTTTCTCTATTACTTTACTTCTTTTGTTGAGTCCGCCGCAACAACAGTTGCGGTGTCAACAGGTTTAACTGAATTAGTGTCAACCACAACTACCGCAGTTGAATCTGTTTTAGGAGCCTCTGACTCACCACCTCCACAAGAAGTTAACGTTACCGTTAAAATTGCTAATACTAAAATTACTTTTTTCATTTTTTAAATTATTGTTTATTTCGTTTAATAAATAGTTGATTAAACCCGATAAGTCAACAAAATTTAATTTTTATTTTAAAAAATTTTATTTTTTTCTTGTTAATTAAGATTTTTTTATTACCTTTGTAAAACATTTGAGGAAAGGTTAATATTTATAGTTTCTCGAATGAAAAAAAAAGTTTGAGAAAAATTTGGTAAATTAAAAAATTCTTCTTATCTTTGTAAAACAAATCGGGAATGTCCGATTAGTTCTTTGAAAAAAAAGTTTTAGAAAAATTTGGTAAATCCAAAAATAATTCTTACCTTTGTAAAAGAAAATCGGAGTAAAAAACTGATAGATTCTTTGAAAAAGAAGTTTAAGAAAAGTTTGACAGAACAGAAAATTTTTCTTAACTTTGTAAAGAGTTTGAAAGTGGGAATGAGGTCATAAAGATTCCTTACTTAGTAAGGTTATAAAGGTTCCTCACCACAATCAACTCGGTTCTTTGAAATATTGAATTATCCATTCAGTCCTCGATTATGAGACCTTCGGGTTGATTATGAGGGGATACTGATAAATGATAATCGGCCGTATATGGTCGTTAAATAAACTACGAAAGTAGGATAAAGTGGGGTCACCTGTGTTAGTGATTCTGCGGCTCGGGAAACTGAGCTCGAGTATACAAGTGGGATATCATCCGACCTTTAGTACTGAGGGCAACGCTTTAGGGAAAGTGGTTTGGTGACCGAGCAATGTGGATTGTTAGGTTGAGTTCGGAAGAACAATAAGAATAACTCATAGGAATCCTGTAAAAGGTGTGGTTATCCGACCATATTATTGCGGTTTCCAATTTAAAAGTGGACTTAAAACCGAAAGGTAAGATGGAGAACGAGTGGTGTCGCTACCGTCCTTATTAACGACCCGCCAAGGTTGTGATATGAAGTAAACTTAAAGAATGGAGATGGGGACATTTCACGGAGTAGTTTGGCATTCAGTTGTTCAAAAGATGACTGAACCTAAGGCAGACCACTACTTCGATTAATCCACGACACGTACTTAAATAAACTAAAAATTTGTTCAAAGGAAAAGTGTCTGTCAGGTATCGATGAAAGGTGACTACATAGTAATGAGTCGTTCATTGCACACGAAGACCCCAAGTCTGAATGTAATCTTACCAAAAACCTCTAGTTCCGCAAGAACGAGTTGGGGAGGCATCCTCGAAGAGAGTTGAGTAATAAGAGAGTAATTGATACCTCAAGGAGTGGTTTACCTAAATAACCGTCACTGAGGAATACTTTCCAAAAAAAAGTGGAAATGTGAGGAACTAATAATCTCACTAAAGGTTCTCAAGTAATGGTGTATTCTCAGCCATGATTTAACAAAAAATAGTGCGGGTCAGAGAAATGGTAACTCGTTAGGCTCATAACCTAAAGACGGATGGTTCGATTCCATCACCCGCTACCAAGTGACTCCAATAGAAAGTGTTTGACTTTAACACTAAACGATAATGAGTTTAAACTTTTCATCCAAAAACATAAGTTCGGTTGTTATATTGTGTGTTTTATAGTTTTTGTTGTTCACGATTTCATCCTGTGTAAGGAAAAAATGAATACAAAAAAACTGATGTTGAGTCCTAAATACACGACTCACCCGTCTAAAGGAAAAAAACTGTACGAAACCGATTTTTTAGGGTGTGGTAGTTTGTGATAACCACAAGGTCTTCAGGTGATTCAAGAAAGACCGAAAACACACAAACGTAAATTGGTTTAACCAACGTCACAACTCACGTAAGTAGTTACAATATGGTTCACTCACCATAATAGTAAGGTTTAAAAGTTATCCTTGTGAAAGAAACTTATGGCTTAGAAGGGAGATATCGATTTAGCCAACGATGTCTCCCTTTTTTATTTTGTACTTTTTCATATATTTATTTAATATGAGAAATTTCTTTTTTTATATTCTTTTTAGTTTATCACTATTAAAATCATTTTCTCAATGTAGCGGTAATTTAACTTTTACTTTAACTCCATCCCCACCAGTCGGTGGTTATACTCCAGGAACAACAGTTAATGTCTGTGTTACTTTACAAAGTTTTACTCAAACAGGAAGTAATTGGTTTGAAGGTTTTGATATTAATTTAGGTTCAGGTTGGACTAATGTTACTCCGGTATCATCACCCGCAAATTGTGGTGGAAATAGTACTGGTGGTCAATGGTTATGGATGACATCAGTAACATCAGACGCGACCCCATCAGTTACCGTGGGACCCGGATATTTTTTTGATAGAAATAGTGATGGAAATCCTGGAAATGATTATGGTGATAGTAATGGTTCAAATTGTACTTGGACTATGTGTTTTAGTGTTAGGGTTTCTCAAAATTGTATTCCTCAAAATTTATTAATAGAAGTGGCTGCGGCTGCTGACGGAGTTTGGGGTAGTTACACAAGTACAGCATGTGATAATGTTAATTACGTTAATATATACACAGGAACAAGTAGCGCAACTCCTGTTGTTTTAGGTGCTATAAGTCATAATTAAAAAATAAAAAAATGAAAAAGTTACTCTTAATTCTATTCACAATGTTAACCACAATATCTTTTGCTCAGTTAACAACTAATAACCCTGATACAATTTGTCCCAATGCTACGGGCTCAATTTATCAAGTCCCATCGTTAGGTGCTGGGTTTAATTATACTTGGACTGTAGTATCTCCAGGAACAATAACCGCAGGTGCTGGAACAAATCAAATTACGGTTAATTGGGGTTCATTACCCGCAGGATTAAATACAAACGCGGTAAGTGTAATTGCGACTAATACTGTTACAGGATGTCAAAGTCAACCCGTTAATCTAAATGTGTTTGTATTAACATTAACACCGACAATTACTTCAATAGGACCTTTTTGTCAAGGAGCTCCTTGTGTTAATTTAGTTGGAACTCCGTCAGGTGGTTTATTTAGTGGAACAGGTGTAGTGAGTAATCAATTCTGTCCTACAACAAGTGGAGTAGGTTCTTTTACTGTTACTTACACTGTAACTCAAAATGGTTGTAACTTTAGTACATCAACAACAGTTGTTGTTGGTCAAAACCCTGTATTAGCTCCAATACAACATAATTAAAATGAAAAAATTATTCTATATATTTTGTTTTTTATTTCCTTTGTTTGGTTATACACAACAAGTAGTAGAATTGTGTGATGACGGACAAACAACATTTACTTATAGTTCCCCCCAAAGATTATCAGGTGTTAATGTTTGGACTTTAAATCCTGGTACAGGTAGTAGTGATGTTTTTGTTAATGAGTTTAGATATACTTGGACTGAAATAGGCGAATATAAATTAAGATTAATTTTTATAACAAATACTGGATGTTATGATAGTACTTTTTATACAATAAAAGTAATTCCTTGTACTCAAACATTTATGTGGTTTCCAAATGCTTTTACCCCTACTGGAGATGTTGAAAATGAAACATGGTCACCCAAAGGAATTAATTATACCGACTTACAATATTCAATTTATAATAGATGGGGTGAATTAGTTTTTAATTCTAATTCTGAAGATAAACCTTGGGACGGTACATTAAATAATAAACCTTGTCAAACAGATGTTTATATTTTTGTTTGTTTTTGGAAGGGGATAGACAAACGTAATTACAAAAAATACGGTCATATTAGTTTAATTAGATAATCTTTATCTTCCACTTAAAATTACTATTTTTATTTTACCCTTGAGGTATAAACAATTTAATCTTTGTAAAATGGGACTTACTTATTTTGCTTTAGGAGCTCTGTCGATTGTGGCCGTGATATTTGTTATGGTTATAGTTATCGGTACTAATAAAATTTTTAGATTAGAAAAAAAAGTTGAGGATTTTCAAACTCAATATGGAAATGACTTAGAAAGAAGTTATAGAAATTTGGATGAATTTCGTCAAAACATTTATCGTGATATGGACGTTAGAATTGGTGGTCTATATAGAAATATGGATGAACAAATTAAAGAATCTAAAAAGTATACGGATAAACGAATAGATAAGAGTTTAAACTAAAAAAATAAACCCACCATTTAGGTGGGTTTTTTATTTGGTGGAGATATTGGGAGTCGAACCCAAGTGCTAAACATCCCAAGTATTAAGGACTACATGCTTAGGATAAAGTTTTCTAACTTTCCAAAAATAGTTAATTCGTTCTTCACCATCGTAAATTAACAACCAATGAATGACTCGATTTAGGGTTCAGTCATTTTTCCACCTCTATTTAGACTCCTGTTTCTAGGTTATATGTCCACCGACCCAATTGTGTGACTTAATCTAATTAAGCCACAGCTACTTCTTCAGTACGAATTAATCCTACAGAAGTAAGTTTGTTGATTACGTTGCCGTATATCGATTTGAATCAGTTTTAACAAGGTTAACTCAGCCTTGACATGCCCCGAATAGTTGATTATGCTAGTCGATACCATTTTATCCCCATAATGTTAAAGAACTTTCTGAATACAAATATACAACAAAAACTTGAAATAACAAATTTTTAAGATATTTATTTCATATAAATATGTCCAATAGATTGCAAAATAACAAAATAAGACGGATTTTTGAGTCTGACGAGCCTCAAACAACCTATCAAAAACTATTAAAAATCGCTCAAAGTACGGAAGACCCTAATATTACCTTTGATGAGGAGATTGTTTTTAATTTTACATACAATCAAAGAACACCTAGAAAAAGTATGATTACTTTAAACTTTGATACTGATGAAGATTATTTCCAACTATTCTATGAAACTGAAGACAATCCAAAATATATGGAAAGAATTATTAATGATAGGAGATATTATGATAGGTTTGAATTTGAATCTTCAGATTATATTTGGGAAGATTGGAAAGAAGGATATATACTTATGGATTTTAATGATGAAAATATTTTAAAACTTAAAGATATTTTACTAATGGTAAATCCTGAATTGGCGGATTTTAATCCTAATCTAGATGACAAATCCTCATCAATCGCGAGATTTTTACACAACACATTTGAGCGTGAAATTGATTATATTTTAGATGAACGTTGGCAATTAGTTAATGATTGTAAAGTACAATCGGAACAGAACAATATTAAAAAAGATATGTGTGATAGGTTATTTAACTATGGTATTTTTAGTAAGGGGGATTGTTTTGAAACTTACGTAACATCAGTTAATATTTTAATATCTTTATACGAAGAAACCAAAAATTTTGACGTAGATTTATATGAAATGTTAAAACAAGTGGCAATTAATACACAAGCCCCTGATTATTACGAATATTATTATGAAACAAGTTGTGATAATTGGGAGGAAGTTTCCACGGCATTTAATCAAGAGATTTCAAAAAGACTCGATGAAATTTTGGACAGAATTGAAAATAGTGACGAATTTAATTTTAATAGAGATTTATTTAAACTGTATAGTAAAGAAGTTTACAATAACTACCAAATTAATAGATGGTATGAATTACCATATAACAAAGAATATTCATTTCGTTTAGTGAGAGTTGAACCAGCAAACGATAGAATTGTTTTATTTTTTCAAAAACCTAATAGTCAACAAGAAAAAAGAAGTTATAATTTAGAAGGTTTTATTGACTTTTTACATAATCCGGAACTTTTTGAAAATAAAATTAGGAAAATAAGAAAAATCTAACTATCTTTGTATTATGCAAAGAGATTATAACCTACTTAAAACTGTATTATCAGTCCCAACCAAAACTTACCAAGAAGATATGATGGTTGAATTTTTAACCAATTGGTTAAAAGAAAATAATTTTTCATTTACCACCGATAATATGAAAAATATCTATGTTACAAAACAAACTGACAAAGATATTGAATATTTTCCTTGTGTGGTGTCTCATATTGATACGGTTCATAATATAGAACCAATTAATATAAAAGAAGAGACATTAGTAAATGAACAAAGAAATTATAAACTAGCCTTAAAAGCTTATAACGATTTAGGTAAACCAACAGGAATTGGTGGTGATGATAAATGCGGTGTCTATGCTTGTCTTGAATTATTAAAAGAATTACCAAACATTAAAGTCGCATTTTTTGTGTCAGAAGAAACGGGATGTCACGGTTCAAGAAATTCGGACAAAGAATTTTTTAAAAATGTTGGTTACGCAATTCAGTTTGATGCACCAGGTAATACAATGGTTAGCGAATATTGTATGGGAGTTCAATTATTTGATAGAGAATCCGAATTTTTTAGTTCTTGTGATAGGATATTAAATGAAAGTTTTAAAAACGCTCCAAGATATCAATCACATCCTTATACCGATGTTTACGCCTTAAAATCATTGTTCGATTTTTCTTGTATTAATTTTGCTATTGGATATTACAATTATCATACAAGAAATGAATACGTTGTTGTTGAGGATGTCTATAATGGAATTAGTGCCGGTAAAAAGTTAATAGAATCTTTGGGTTATAAAAAATATAAAAAAGTTACCAAAGAAAAATCAGTTTTATTTGGATAAAAAAAAGGGAGATTATTCTCCCTTTTTCTTTTTAGTCTTCTTTTGTTTTCTTTCTTTTATCTTAATGTCCTTTTCTTCGACATATAATTCATACTCCACATTATCCTCAATGTTTCCCTTTAACACTTCCTCAGAAATGTAATCTTCAATCTTATCTTGGATTGCTCTCTTTAGTGGTCTCGCTCCGTACATCTCATCAAAACCAACCTCAGAAATTAAATTGATAATTGATGGGTCGTATACAAATTTATATTTTAATGTTTCTAATCTATTAAATAATTTATCCAATTCTATTTTAACAATCTTATCAATATCTTCTTTAACTAATTTGTTAAATATGATAATCTCATCAACTCTATTTAAAAACTCAGGAGCGAAAAACTTCTGCAATTCTTTTTTAAGAATATCTCGTTTGTGTTCTTCTTCAACATAGGTGGATGATTTTGATTTAAATCCAACACCAGAACCAAACTCTTGTAATTTCTTAACACCTAAATTTGATGTCATAATGATTACACAATTCTTAAAATTAATTTTTCTACCTAATCCATCAGTAATATGACCATCATCTAAAACTTGTAAAAGGGTTGAGAATATATCTTTGTTTGCTTTCTCAATTTCATCAAATAAGATAACTGAGTATGGTTTATTTTTAACTTGTTCTGTTAATTGACCGCCTTCATCATAACCAACGTAACCCGGAGGTGCCCCAATTAATCTTGATATTGTGTGTTTCTCTTGGAACTCAGACATATCAACTCTGATTAAATTATCTTCACTTCCAAATATTTCTTTAGCCAATTGTTTTGCTAAATATGTTTTACCAACACCTGTCGAACCTAAGAAGATAAATGAACCGATTGGTTTATTTGGGTCTTTAATTCCTAATCTATTTCTTCTAATTGATTTAACAATTTTATTTACCGCTTCATTTTGACCAACAACTTTACTATTAATAACTTCAGCAAGATTTGTTAAAGTTTTGGTTTCATCAGAGTTTATTTTAGATAAAGGTATCTTTGTCATATTAGATACTACTTCATATACTAAATCCTCAGTTACTTCTTTCTTTTTAATTTGTAATTCAGTTTCAAATTTCTTCTTTTCTGATTCTAACTTATCAAGAATCTTTCTTTCTTTATCTCTTAGTGATGCCGCCAATTCATAATTTTGTTGTTTAACCACATCAAGTTTTTCTTTCTTAACATCCAAAGCATCTTGTTTTAGTTTTTCAATAACTTCTGGCATTTTAATCTCAACCTGACTTCTTGCCCCAACCTCATCAATAATATCAAACGCTTTATCAGGAAATTCTCTATCCGTAATATATCTTTCCGCCATATCAACACATAATTTTAGAATCTCACTTGAATAGATTACGTTATGATAACTTTCATATTTTTCTTTAGCATTTTCTAATATCTGTAACGTCTCTTGTTTTGTCGCCGCGTCAACAATAACTTTTTGGAATCTTCTTTCTAAAGCACCATCTTTTTCAAAGTTTTTACGATACTCATCTAAGGTCGTAGCACCAATACATTGTATTTCTCCTCTCGCTAATGCGGGTTTAAATATGTTAGACGCATCAAGAGAACCTGAAGAATTACCCGCTCCAACGATTGTATGAATTTCATCAATAAAAACAATAATGTTAGGGTTAGATTGAAGTTCTTCAATTATAACTTTCATCCTTTCTTCAAATTGTCCTCGGTATTTTGTTCCCGCAACAACAGAAGTCATATCAAGTAATACAATCTTTTTATCCATTAAGTTTCTTGGACATTCCCCATTGAATATCTTTATAGCCAATCCTTCAACAATTGCGGTTTTACCACAACCAGGTTCACCAATAATAATAGGGTTATTTTTCTTTCTTCTTGAAAGAATTTGAGCAATCCTTGAGATTTCTCTATCTCTACCGATTACAGGGTCTAACTTACCTTCCTCGGCAAGTTTAATTAAATTTCTACTGAAGTTATCAAGAACCGGAGTATTTGATTGGTCTTCCGATTTATTCTTTTTTCCTCCACTGTCTGCTGATTCAATCATAGTTAGTTGTTTTTAAAAAATATATGAAATTTATTTTAATATTCAACTATTGATATAATGTCATAAATAAAAAACAATACTGACAATTTGTCACAAATATTTACAAAGAATATATTTTGGTACATATTTAGATATGGGTGAAAAAAATAAACAAAAAAATAAAAACAAAATGAAAAATTTTAATTACTTTAAAAATTTTGATGAATTAATGAGAGAACTTTTAAATGAGTCGATTAACTACGAATTCCCTTCTAAGTATTTTGCGGGTAAAACAAAAACTGAAAAAGGAACTGATGAAAATGGTGAATGGGTACAAACAACTTACGTATCTCCTGACGGAAGTTATTCTTACACTAACTTTGTTAGAGTTGGTAACTCCACTAAAAAAACAGAATCAAAAACAAATTCTAAAACAACTGAATTACAAAAACAATTAAGTAAAGCTGTAGAGGAACAAAACTACGAAGAGGCGGTTAAATTAAGAGATAAAATTAGAAAAATTGAAGGTCATAAAGAAAAAATTGATTCTTTAAGGTCTGAGTTAGATTTAGCGGTTAAAAACCAAGATTACGAAAAAGCAATCGAATTAAGAGATGAGATTAAAAAATTAGAAAAATAATCAAATAAACCCTCGACAAAAATCGGGGGTTTTTTATTTTTAATTAAAAAAAGTTATGGCAATATTAAAAGAAGAAATTAATGGAACAAAAATTATTAATGAAATTCAATCATCTAATATTAGAAAAACCGAATACGATACGGAAAATAAAACATTATTAGTTGAGTTTAATAATGGTATGAAATACGAGTATCAAGAAGTTCCTCATCAGTTATACACCCAATTCAGAATGTCAGAATCTCAGGGTAAATTCTTTAGCTCAAAAATTGCAAAAACATTTAAATACAAGAAAATATGATAAATCCTTATTTAAGAATATTTATTTAATTATGGATAATCTTAAAAGCATTTTATCAAGTTTTAAATTAAAAAATGAACTAAACTCTAAAGTTTGGGAAAAATCCAAAAAAGAAGGATATACATTAAACCCAAAAGTTAGAACTAACCTATTAGAAATATCTTACGATTTTATTGAGTCTTTAAAAGTTGATGTTGTTATCAGTGATATAATAATGACAGGTTCTTTGGCTAATTATAATTGGTCGAACTATTCAGATATTGATTTACATATTATTGCGGATTTCGGACAATTTTCAAAAAACGTGAGGTCTTTATACGAAGAATTATTTAGACTAAAAAAGACGGTTTACGGAGCGAAACACGATATTAAAATATTTGGTTATGACGTTGAATTGTACGTTGAGGACGAATCAATAGCTAGAGATGTTAAAGGAGCGGGAAGGTATTCAATTTTGCATAATGAATGGACCGTAAAACCACCTAAAGAATCGTTCAAAATAAGAGAAAAAGATATTAAAGAAAAGGCTAAAAAATGGATGAAAATAATTGATGGTGTTGAAGAAACTATTCAAGATGAGGATATTGAGTCAGCTAAAAAATTATTAAAAAAATATACTGAAAAAATTAGAAAATATAGAGAATGTGGATTAGAAAAAGGTGGGGAATATTCTGATGAAAATTTAGTATTTAAAATTTTAAGAAGAAACGGTTATTTAGACAGGTTAAAAGACATGAAAAATAAATTAATAGATAAAAAATTATCTATTAAAGAGTCGATAACTACAATTGGAGACGAATTTAAAGTTGATTTAGAAAACGGTCCCGCTAATCACGGAAAAAGGGCGTTTGGTAATTGGCAATCAGACAATGCTTGGGATGTTTTTGCTCCCGCCGGCACCGTAGTTAATTCATATACCGATGGAGTGGTATCTAAAGTCTACGACAATGGTAAAAGGTCTGGTAAAGTTTTTGGAACTCAGATTAATGTAAAAGGTGAAAATGGATATCCTGATATTTTTTACACACATCTTACTAATGTTAAACTATCTTCGGGAGATAAAGTTAATGTCGGGGATTATATTGGTGAAATTATACAATGGTGTGTGGATGAAAATTGTTCTAAAAAAATGGATGGAACTCATGTTCATATTGGTTTACCGAGAGGAAATCATTTAAAAGATTTAATCAATGATAAGGTATTTAAAGGTGGTGATGGTAAAAATATGAAATATGAAAAACACGATAGTTTTTTATCATCTTTATTTAGTTTATTTGGTCTTAGTGGTAAATCAAAAGATAAGAATTTTGAAAAAATTGTTGATGATGTGGGAGACTCTAAATTTTTAAAATCTATAATTGATATTATAGATTCTGATAAAATTTTAAAGAATATAAAAACTCCAAAATCAAAAATACCTTATGATAAAGATGTTGAGATTATTCAAACCGCACTACAATTTTTAGGATTTTCATTACCTAAATGGGGAGTAGACGGTTTATTTGGTCCTGAAACACAAAGAGCGGTAGAATCTTTTGAAGAAAAAAATTCATTAAAAGTGGATGGAGAATTAAATAGCAATGATTTAAAAGTTTTATTAAGTAATCTATCTGAAAAGGGATTTACTGATGAAAAACTAAGCGGTATTCAGAGAGATTCTGATTTCGTAGTTAATGGTCAAATCGATTTAAGTAAAGGAAAATTTAATGGAGAACAATTAAAAAATATAAATCTAATTATTAATGAGCTTAATAATAAAGGTATTACAAATCCATATACTCAAGCAGGTATTTTATCCGTTATAGGTAAAGAATCTAATTTTAATACATATAAAGAAATTGGGTATAGTAATACCTCAAATTCAAGAATACGAAATATTTTTGGTAGAAGAGTGTCTAAATATTCTGATTCTGAATTATCAAGATTAAAACAAAATGATGAAGATTTTTTTGATGCGATGTATGGGATGAATTCAGGTATGAAATTAGGTAACACAATGCCTGGTGACGGTTGGAGATATGTTGGTAGGGGTATGAATGGACTTACGGGTAGAGCAAATTATAGAAAATATGGTAATATGATAGGAGTTGATTTAGAATCTAACCCCGAAAAAGTAGAAGACCCTGAAATTGCTGCAAAGGTGGCGGTTGCGTTTTTTACAAAAAATAAACCACCTCAAAGTATTCCTAATTTTGAGAACAAACAAGACGCAGTTAACTACTTTGCGGATATTAATGCCGGGGGTCGTTCATCATTCTCAAGAGAGGCTGCCGATAAATACTCTACAAGTTTTGATGTTATTGCTTAACTAATTAAAACATTTTATGTATGTTGTATATTTATATAATAAAATAATTTTTTAAAAAAATAAAAAATGGGAAATTTAAAACCAATTGGAAGTGAAAAACTTCAAGGTATGGATAAAATTAATAGAATTCTTGAAATTGCAAGATATAAGGAAAATAAACCAAACCCTATTAATGAGGATAAATCTATTGAATATCGTAAAACTTTAAGTGATAATAACAATTATCAAATCGTTAAAGAAAAAAACGGATACGTTATCACTAAAGCAATTAATGAATCTGAGTTTGAATATATTGAACCTATGAAAAATAGAAAATATTATTCTTCGTATTCACAAGCAATGAAAAGATTAAATTTAATTGCTAAAGAAGTTAATACTAATGTAGGTTACGATAAAAATGTTTCTCTTTTTTACGAAAGTGATAATAATGAAACAAAATTTTACTTAAAAGTAAATGCTAATGAGCAAGCACCTCCTGCACCAGCACCTGCACCCGCTCCAGCACCTGCACCCGCTCCTGAACCTATGCCTGAACCATCACCTGAAGAAACTCCAACTGATGAATTACCTGAACCTGAAATGGATACAGATACTACTCCTGAAGATGATACAGATAAAGAAGAGGTTGTTACATTTAAAACAATACAAAAATTAACAGGTAAATTAGCACAAAAAATAAGAACGTTAGCTTCTGATGAAGAAAATCCTATGTCTTCAAAAGACATAAAATATGTTATAAATTCAATTTTATCCGCACTTGATTTAAATTCTTTAGAACCTGAAGATAAAGAGCAAATTATGGCAAAATTTGAAGGTGAGGAAGATATGGATAATGTTGGAGGTGATGAGGAATCATCAGTTCCTGATGAGGAAATGCCGGAACCTGAAGAAGTGTCTGCAGAAGCTCCACCAGCTCCTGAAGGAGAAATGAGTGAAGAATTTGATGAAGACTATACTATGAGAGGTGCTAGAAAAAGAAGAAAAAAAATTCATCCTGATTTAACTGATGAAGAATCTGATGCTATGTCAGAAATGGTAGAAAGTTTATTTTCTGAATCAAAAGTTGATAGTATTTTAAAAAGTTATTTCAAATACGATAAAAAAGAAAAAGAAGTTATTAAAGAACAAAAAGAAAACAAAAAAGAAATAAAAAATAAAATAAAAACTATTTCTGAAAATGTTGTTCAAGAAGTTGCAACTTTAAAATTTATCGAAAAAAATCCAAAAGCAAAATTAGTTGGTAAAACTTTAAATAAAACAATAGTATTTGAACAAAATAATAAAAGATATTTAATTACTCCAAAGGGACAAGTTAAGTGAATTATTTAATTTACATAAATGAATTAGGTCCTAACTATAAAGGAGATAATATATATGAATTTATTTTTTCTGATACGTTAGAAAATATTTGGGGAGACTCTTGGGAGTCAAAACCCGCCAATGATTATCCACAACCGCCTGAATTAAATTTTGTAAAAAAAGTTGGGATATTAAAAAATAATTTAGTATCTTTGTCTGTGATTCAAAAATCGGATTACTTCTCAATGATTGACGCTATGGATGACGTAATTGCATTAGGATGGGAAAACGAATCTGATAGTATAAATTTTGACATTGATAAAAGATTAGTTTTTAGGTTTGGAGAAACAGAAGAAACTGTTAAAAATAAACTATACGAAAGAGATTTAATTCTCGAATTTGAAAAAAACGTTGTATATGAAAACTAAACAAAAAATGTTAAAATTAATGGAGTATGGTTTAAAACCAAAAACTTTATCAGATTTGTCAGAGTCTCAAATTAATTCATTATATTTGCGATTAATGGAGACAAAGAAAGAAAATAAAGAAGAAACAAAAACTGAAGTTACTAATTTAACTTTTGACCCTGGAAACAATGGTGACCAACAAAAATTAGCTCAAAAAGGTATACACGTTGACCCCACAACTAAAAAAATTACAATGACAACATCGTCAACAGGTGCAATTACTGAAAAGGAGTTGGATGAGTCCTTTGAATCCAAAAAAAAACAAAAACATTTCTACTCAAAATGTGGAGATGGAAAAACAAAAGAACAAAAAAAATGGTGTAAAATGGCAAAAGAATTTTCAGACAAAACAAATTTTAAAAAGTTACCAGAAAAAAAGAAAGAAACTAAAGAAAGTAGTAACTATCAAAATATTGTAAAAAATACCGCGGCACAACTATATAAAAATAATCTTGGTAAAACACTTTCACCTCAATTTGAGAGTAAATTAGAGAAGCAAATAACAAAATTATTGGAGGACAACATGAATCCAAAAATGTCTAAAAGAGATTTTATAAAATTGATTTTTGAAATGGATTACCCGGGAACTAAAGAAAAAGAACCGGACACAAAACCTGTTACAGAACCAACACCTGATATTGATTATGACCCATTTAATGACCCAGACCCGGATGCCCCTGAAGCAAGAAGTCCTTTAGAGGCTCCACCAAAACCTGATACAAAACCAAAACCTGTTACAGAACCAACACCTGATATTGATTATGACCCATTTAATGACCCAGACCCGGATGCCCCTGAAGCAAGAGGAGGAGGATTTTCAATGTTTATGAAACAAGTAATGAATAAAGGAATGTTAAAATAATATACAAATGAGTTTAAATCACAGAATAGAAAAAATATTAAAAGTTAAAAACAATCTTGATAATAAATTAATCAATGAAGGTTTAACAAAAAAAGAAAAAAATCTTTTAGATAAAATTAATGTTCTTACGGAAGACGCGATGTCATTTGACCCTGAAAGTCTTGGCGGAGCAAGACCAAGTAGAACTTTACAATCAAAAATTGAAAGGGGTGAATTACCTCTTAGTAAATTTGGTTTAACTCAAGCTCAAGTAGATTTTTTTACTTCTGAAGCATTTAAAGATTCGGTTAATAGATTAGAAGAATTATTAGGTAGAAGTTCAGGTGTTAGTCGTAGTTTAACAATCGCGAATAGAAATCTTAAAACTGATGCAAGAACCGCGTTTAGTACTTTTATGGGTGTTGTTGGTGAGTTAATGGGAGAACTGATGTCTTTACAAATGGCAAACAAAGAAGAACTTGAACAGATTGCAACGGAATCTGTTGAGAAAGCTATGGGTATTGATAGAGAATTTTTTGATAAAAAATTAAAATTAGACGGTAAATTTACTACAGGTTTTTTATCCAAACTAAAAGGGATGAAAAACAAAATTGAAAAAATATCAGATGAGGAAATTGCAAATAAATTTGCTGATATTGACGCTGAAAAACAACAAAAAATCGAAGACTTAAAAAGAGATATTGAATCCGCCGGAGTTGAGGTTGATGAAGAAAAAGTTAAGCAGGCAGTAGAGTCAACATTTCAAATATCACCACAAACATTAGAAAAAGCAAAAAATGAATTTTCTGATGAAGTGTCGAGAAGAATGATTATCAATATGTTTAGAAGAGGTATGTCATTGTATTATGCAAACGCGTACGATATTTGTGAAGATAAGATAAGAGAATTACCTGATGGAGATAGAATTATAGAACTATCAAATGTTATCCAACCTATAATGTTACATATGTATTGGTTATTTGATGATATTGGAGGTGTCGGAGCAGGTGGAGGTGGTCACATTGGTCAAATTCAAGTTAAGCCACCACAATCTCAAGGTTCAGAAGAAGGAGGGTCGGATGAGGAAGAAGAGGATGAAGAACCTGAAACCCCTAAAAGACCTGAACCACCAAAACAACAATCTAAAAGTCAGTCAGGTCCTTTTATAATTCAAGCAAGAGCGGGAACATTACCTTTACTTGTTCATGAATTAGTTAAAGGTGTTATTATGTTCTTTACATCTGCCGGAGGTAAAGGAAGTCCTGAACAAAGACAATTAGCGAAAAAGGCATCTACGTCATTGGAAACCGAGGCTTATGATTTGGTATATAGTGAAAAATTTTATATTGAATTTTATAAAATTTACAATAAAGTTGTAACCGATGTTACAGAACAAAGAGAATTGACTCCGTTCTTATTAAAGTTCTTGTCTGAAGAAAATAAGGATGTTCTTTTTAGACTAACAAAATCATTATTTACTTTAGGGTTAGAAGAACCTGAATTTGCGGAAATGTATATTAAAGGTATTGTTGAGAAGTCAAGAAAACTTAGAAAGAAGATGGAACAAAATCCTTCTTATGTTAAGAAAAAACAATATGGGTCAAGTGAAGATTCTGATTCAGGTTGGGATTTTGATTTAGATATTTAATTAACTATTAATAATTTTATTAACCCTCATTTAAGAAATTAAATGGGGGTTTTTAGTATTTATATAAAAATGATTTATGAGTTTAAGTAAAGAACAGGTTCTAATGGAATATGTAAAGTGTCATAAGGATACTACATACGCATTAAGAACATATCTACAAACATACGATAATACGGTTTCAAAATACGTACCGTTAGAATTGTTTCCTGACCAAATTTCATTGTTAGAAGACTATGAGAATTACAATGAAAATATTGCATTGAAATATAGACAAGCTGGTGTAACAACAGTTACCGCGGCATGGGCGTCCAAAAAATTAGTATTGGCTCAAAAAACAAAACCTGAAAAAATTCTTATTATAGCAAACAAACTCGATACATCTCAAGAGATGGCTAATAAAATAAGGGCGTTTGTTGCTCAATGGCCTAAATGGACGGGTATTGATTTTGCCCCTGAAAAAAATTCACAAAAACATTATAAATTAACAAATGGTTGTGAGGTAAAGGCGGTTGCGACATCAAAGGACGCTTTACGTGGTTTTACACCAACAATTCTTATATTTGATGAGGCGGCGTTTATTGACGCGGATAGTGATTTTTGGGCGGCTTGTATGGCGTCACTATCAACAGGTGGTAAGGTTATTGTTATTTCAACTCCTAACGGATTTGACCCAATTTACTATGAAATTTATGACCAAGCATTAAGAAATTTAAACGATTTTAAAGTATCTGAAATGTTTTGGTTTAGAGACCCAAGATATACAAAAGATTTATATTTTGTTAAAACTGACGATATTGTTCATTACCTTTTAAATAAAAACGACCATAAGAATGTGGAGATAATTGATTGGTCGGATAAGTCATTTAACAATAGAAATTTTGAGGAAGCCAAAAAGATAATGCAAGATGGATTCAAACCTTGTTCAGATTGGTTTGAAAAAATGGTTAAAAAATTAAAGTACGACAAACGAAAAGTATCACAAGAGTTGGAGTGTAATTTCTTAGGTTCTGGTGATAATGTATTTGATTCTAAACTTTTACAAAAAATACATGAAACTTATGTCAGAGAACCTGAAAATAAAATGATGGGTAATTCTTTATGGATATGGAGAGAACCCGTTGTTGGTCACAAATATGTAATGGGGGTTGATGTTAGTAGAGGGGATAGCGAAGATTTTAGTTCATTTCAAATCATAGATTTTGATACAAGAGAACAAGTCGCAGAATACGTTGGTAAATTACCTCCCGACAATATGGCGGAGGTTTGTTATAAATGGGCAAATATGTACAACTGTTTTATTGTTGTCGATATTACAGGAGGTATGGGAGTTTCAACATCAAGAAAACTTCAAGAGATGGGTTATAAAAACCTATATATTGATGGTGTGGATATGATGAATAAATGGAAATATGTTGCAAATGCCGCAGATAAAATACCTGGAATAAACTTCAATAATAAAAGAGTTCAAATAATTGCTTCTTTTGAGGAGGCAATGAGACACGATTTTAAAATATATAGTAGTAGATTGTTTAACGAAATGAATACATTCATTTATGTTAACGGAAGACCAGACCATCAAAAAGGTCATCATGACGATTTAATTATGTCAATTGCTATGGCAACATATGTTGCGGAATCTTCTTTTAGTAGTTTAACAAAAGTAACAGAACAAACAAAGGCTATGTTAAATTCTTGGTCGGTTAGTAATACTGAAAGTGTGTCAAATCAATTATCATTTAACCCTGTAATTCCGGTATATAATGAAAGACAGTCAACATCAAATAACAGTTATACAAAAGAAGATTATATGAAATACGGTTGGCTATTTGGTCATCGTTAATATTTATACAAAAAATGGGTTTAATCAGGAGAAATAAATCAGGTAGGTTTATTGGTGGAAGTAAATTAAACGTTCCGGGGCAAGGGATATATACTGTTGTTAGACAACCTAACGATAAAGAATCGATTAAGTCGCAGATAGAAAGAATCCCTAGACCAAGTCAAACTCCAACTCCAACAATAACACCAACAATACCTCCAACTCCAACAATAACACCAACAATACCTCCGACTCCAACACCAACACCAACTCCGAGTTTTACTCCGACACCAACACCAACACCAATAGAAATTTGTTATCTATCAACAGAATTTTTAGATTCAATAATAACTGAAAATGGTGATAATTTAATTGTAGATTGTCCCGAACCAACACCAGAAATTATTGACGCATTATTAATTGACGGTGAAACTTATTTATCACCAGGTGAAGACGAATATTTATTGTTTGTTGACCCATAATATAATATTTATAAAGTAAAAAAATGCCAAATTTAACAGGTAAAACAATAGGACAATTAATAACACTAACGGGTATTACAATAGATACACTATTTGCCGTAGAATATAGTGGTATAACATATAATATACCATTCTCAACCATAACTCAAACATTTGAGACTGGTTACCTTCCATTGAGTGGGGGTACTGTAACAGGGGTAACCGTATTTAATTCTGGGGTAACAATAAATCCAGATTTAGATGTTACAGGAAAAACAAAAACAAATACTTTGCAAGTGATGTCTGGGGCCAGTCCAGGATATGTACTAACTTCAGATGGTAATGGAAACGCGACTTGGCAACCCACCGTAACAGGAGGAACCGTATATCAACCAGTGACATTTAATAGTGGGGTAACATCAACAGAAGTTATAACACCACAAATTAAGACTGATAATGATATTAAATTTAGTTCCACAGTCCCAAATAAAAGGGCAAAATTCTCATCAGACGAAAAAACATTTGTTGATTTAACAAGTGGTGAATGGTCAGTTGGTGTTACCACCCCAACTGCAAAAATGCACATTGCGGGAACAACTAACGATTCTTCACAATACGCAGTAAAGGTTGAAGATAGTAGTGGAACGACTAATTTTTCCATTAGAAATGACGGATTAGTTACTATGGCGTTGGCTAAAACCAGTTTTATCGAATCTAATTCACCATTACTTATTAATAATGGTGACCAAGGTAATGTATATTTTGGTTCATTAAGCGCAATAACTGTGGATGTTGATAACATTAGAATAGGTGTTGGAACTTTAACCCCAACTGAATCACTTGACGTTACAGGAAATACCAAAATAGGTGGAACACTTAATATTGGAACTATTGGCGGAGGAAGTCCAATCATTAATTTAGGTTTAGATAACAGTGGAAATGTCGTTACAGGAACAACAGGTTCAATTACTTATAGTGGTGTAGGATTTTCTTTTAGACAACAATTAACAAGTGTAAATCCGTCTCAATTATCGACTTATTATACTACTGTCGTTAGTTCGAGTAGTCTTTTTTCAAGTCCAACATTAAACAAATATAATATACCTTTTAACTGTACATTAATTGGTTGTACAATCACAACGTACGCTCTTGGTAGCGGAGGTTCGAATGAACTTTCCACCGTTTATTTTAGAATAAACAATAACACAGATGTTTTATTATCAAATAATGTTTCATTTAGTGGAACTGCACCATTAATGCAATCGGTAATAAATTCAAGTCTTTCACAATCATTAAATGTGAATGACGAAGTTCAGATAAAATGGGAAACCCCTAATTGGATGTCAATACCAACATCTTGTGGAATTTTTGTTGACTTACATTTTATAAAAAATTAAAAATATGAGAATAGAATACGAATACGGTTTATTAAAACCAGACGGAACACCAAGAGAAGGTTGTAATAAAATTACATACAACGATGAGGGTGAAATGATTATGAAAGAATATTTACCAGATGGTCCACCAAAAGGATTAGCATTAGACGCAATTTTAAAAGCAACTCCGGAAGAATTAGAAGAGATAAAACGAATTCTTGGTATTATATAATTAAATCAATAATTACTTCAGTTTTTAAACTATTTAATTATAAAGATTTAAAGTTAAAATTATTACTATGGAAAATAATAAGAACGAAAAGAATTTAACGGTTTGGCAAAGACTACAAAGGGCTATGGGTCCTAACGCTTTGTTAAATCAGGATTATCCCACATATAAGTTTGATAAGGAACAATTACTTAAAACAAACTCCAAACAAGAATACGAGAAAGAAAAATTACAAGCTCAACAAACATTTTACTTAGCAAATCAATGGGCGAAAATTGAAAGTAATCTTTATACTCAAGCAGTTTATTACGAACCAACAAGATTGGCGTCATTTTACGATTACGAAAGTATGGAGTATACTCCTGAGATTTCAACTGCTTTAGACATATACGCTGAAGAATCCACAACTGTTAATCAAAATGGTTATATGTTACAAATTTATTCAGAATCAAAACGTATTAAATCAATCTTGGCTGACCTATTCAACAATGTGTTAGATATCAATATTAATCTACCAATGTGGACAAGAAACGCTTGTAAGTATGGTGATAATTTTGTTTATCTTAAATTAGATTCTGAAAAAGGAATTGTTGGTTGTATGCAATTACCAAACATAGAAATTGAACGTTTGGAGAGAGGTATGCCAGCGAAAACATCCAGACTTGAAGAACCTGAAGAAAACAAAGGTTTAAGATTTAAATGGAAAACCAAGGATATGGAATTTAATTCTTGGGAAATTGCTCATTTTAGATTATTAGGTGATGATAGAAAATTACCATACGGAACCTCAATGTTAGAAAAGGCAAGACGTATTTGGAAACAATTATTATTATCTGAAGACGCGATGTTAATATACAGAACCGCAAGAGCCCCTGAAAGACGTGTATTTAAAGTATTTGTAGGTAATATGGATGATAAAGATGTTGAGGCGTATGTACAACGTGTTGCTAACAAATTTAAAAGAGACCAAGTTGTGGATTCAAAGACAGGAAATGTTGATATGAGATTTAATCAAATGGCGGTTGACCAAGATTATTTTATCCCTGTTAGAGACCCGGCACAAGCATCACCAATTGAAACTTTACCAGGTGGTCAGAACATGGGAGAAATTGCGGATATTGAATACATCCAAAAGAAATTATTAACGGCTCTCCGAGTTCCAAAAGCTTTCTTAGGTTTTGAAGAACCAGTTGGTGGCGGAAAAGATTTATCATTATTAGATATTCGTTTTGCAAGAACAATTAATAAGATTCAAAAATCAATGATTGGAGAATTAAATAAGATTGCAATTATTCATTTATTTTTATTAGGTTTTGAAGATGAGTTAAATAATTTTACACTAACATTAACAAATCCTTCTTCTCAAGCCGATTTATTAAAAATTGATGTTTGGAAAGAAAAATTATTAGCTTATAAAGACTCCGTAACCGCAATTGAAGGTATTGCTCCGACATCTGTATCTTGGGCTAAAAAACATATACTTGGATTCTCTGATGATGAAATTAAACTTGACTTACAACAACAAAGAATTGAGAAGGCCGTTGGTGCTGAATTAACAGGAACTGCGACAATCATTACTCATACAGGTATATTTGATAATGTAGATAAATTATATAAAGTTGTTACAGGTTCAACAGCATCTGCAGCAACTCCACCACCACCTCCTGGCGGAGGAGAACCTGGTGGAATGGGAGGTGAAGAAATGGGTGGAGGAGCTCCACCACCTCCACCGGCACCTGAAGCGGCGGTAACACCTGAGTCATTTAAAAAAGATAATTTAAATATTCTATTAGAATCTGAAGGTCTAATTAATGAAGATTCTTACATAGATTTATCAAAGGCGAGAAATTCATTAGGAGAAATAGAAAAACAATTAAGAAATATTCTAAAAGATTAATATTTATATAAAAAATATAAAAATGAAATTTGGTATTATAAAATCAAAAATAGAAAAAGTATTATTAGAATCTTACTCTAATAACACATTTAAAGACGAAATTAAAAACTTTAATTATTTAGTTTTAGCAAATAAAAATTTAAGTAAACTATATTACTTGTATGATGAATTAAACTCCAACAAAGGATTAAATGAATCTGTTGCGAAAGACTATATTAACGAGTCAATTAAAATTTACGAAAATACCTTAAATAAAATAACTGAATCAGATTTAAAAAAATTAAATATTTGGTTATCTGATGTTAAATGTAACAACATTTATGAACACGTTGATAACGTTTTTAATTTAGATGTGTTAAACATAGAATCAAATATCAAAGCAAAAAAAGTTGTTACTGAGTCATTAAAAAGAACTCCTATTAAAAAACAAGAACCTGTTAATATTCCTATTAGTGCAATGGTTAAGGTCGCAAACAAAACAATCTCAAACTACGTAGAGAATTTAAATGAGTCTGAAAAACAAGAATTAACAAGACTTCTTAAAGAAGACGACAAAGATTTAAAGTTAAAATTTCAATTAGTTAAAGAAAGTCTTTTGACAAAATTAGAGAATATGAAATCATCTGAATCGGACGTAACAATTCATTCAAGAATAGATGAAACATTAACAAAAGTTTCTTCAGAAAAATACGACAAGTTAACTTACTTTAAGTTAAAGAATTTAAACGAAAATCTTTAATTTGATTTAAACTTTTTTTGAACGTAAATTGCCTTCTTTAGAGAGTCCCTGTCCTTTACGGATTTTTTGGTGTACTCTTTTCTCTCAATCAATTCAGATTGTTGTCTTGTCTTAATAATCTTACTTTTGTAAATCTTCAGAGCTTTTTCAAGCGACATATTTTTATCTAATTTTACAATAATCATATTATACAAATATCGCCAATATAACAATTTTTTTGACAATGATATCATTTATACTTAATTTTTTTAAAAATAAACTTTTAAACAAATGAAAATTAATGAAAAAAGGAAAAACCTGTAAAATTCAGGGATTCAAAAAAATGAAATCGGTATATGGAACTGTAGATTCTGTCGATTTCAAATCTGTATATTTGAATATACAAACTTGGGTATTACCCATAAAACATTCTCTAAATTGGTCAAGGGTTGTTTTAAATATGAGTAGAGAAATAAAACATTTAATATTTGAATTATTAGATAAGGATATGTTAAAAGATAATTTTATAGTTGATTTAGATTTAAGAGCAAGCGGAATTGTCGTATCAAAAAAATCATTTTTAAATCTTGAGATAAATTTTTACTTAAAAGAAGAAATGAATTTTAAATCTGAGAAATTAAAATCATATATGAAAAAGATTTCAAAAGAAATTTCAACCCATATTTTTAACAAAAGTGAATATTTTACATTTAGTTTAAAGAAACAACCAAAAGAAAAAGTTGCACAAACTGATAATCTTTAATATTTATATTAAAAAAATATTATGGAATTAAAGATTTTAAAACCCGGACAATCAGGTAAGGGAATCCTTATCGAAGAAGATGCGGGCTATATTTCCCCAACGGATAGTAGAAATATGGACATTATTAAAGAGTCCAAAAATATGTTAGACCACTCAAAACCATTTGAGTTTTATGCCGTATTACAGAAATACAATACACCAAATAGAAACGGTAGAGTTTACCCTGAAAATATCTTAAAAAGAGAGTCTCAGAATTATAAAAAAATGATTGAGAAGGGAACTTCTCTTTCTGAATTAAATCACCCTGAATCATCTTTAATTGATTTGGATAGAGTATCTCACATTATTACAGATATTTGGTGGGACGGACCTATTCTAATGGGTAAACTTAAATTATTAACTTCACCAGGTTTTCATGAAAGAGGAATTGTATCAACAAAAGGAGATATGGCGGCAAACTATTTAAGACAGGGAGTGACTTTAGGTATATCATCAAGAGGAGTTGGCTCACTTAAAAAAGTTGGTGAACAAAATGAAGTTCAAGATGATTTTGAATTAATTTGTTTTGACTTAGTGTCTTCTCCATCTACACCTGGTGCGTATCTATTCTTAAATCCTGACGAAAGAACCAAATTTGAAGAGAACATTGAAGAAGAAAAAAAGATGAGAGATACAAATTCTTTGGGAGTTAACGATAAAAGTATTGACTTAATGAAAAAATTAAACGATTATTTGGGATATTAATATCAAATAATTATGAGTGAAATGGATGAAAAGTATTTTGTAGCGAAAATAACCATCGATATGGTTGACGCTGAATCAGGAAAAGTTAAAAAACAAAAAGAAGAAAAATTGGTTAGAGGGTATTCTCCAACCGATGTTGAGGCGAAAGTAACAAAGATTTTTGAGGCTTATACGCAAGATTGGAGAATCACAGCAATTGTTGAAAGCAAAATTGATGAAGTGATAGAATAAATCAAATTTCAATGATTTTAAAAGGAGGGAAATAAAATCCCTCCTTTTTTGTTTTCAGCATATTTATATTAATATGAAATATTTTCTATCTGAAAAACAACTTAAAGTAATAGAAGAATCTTGGAAAAAAAAGGAAGAAGACCCTATTGCAACACATATTAGAAAATGTCTTAAAGATGTATACAAACCTTTAGGATTTTGGGGGTCAATTCAAAATCCTGATAATAACTGTGAAACTGGTGAAGGGGTTATTAGAGCATATCCTCATCTAGCCGGAGAAGACGAATGGTCAATATTAAATAGATTTGACACAAACACAAAAGTCAGAGACAGAATAAAACAAATTTTTTTAGAAAAAAATCCTGGACAGGAATTAACATCAAGTAGTTTAATAGATTTTATTGAAAATAATAAAAAAGAACTATTTAATGGTGATTACACCGATGAATTAGTTGCGCTTAATAAGTCAACAATTGAATCGGGTAATAGAAATGAAAAATTTGCAATCGATGTGCTAAAAAAATATTTTGGTGATACGGGAATTATAAAAAGATTTTGTTCAGGTGATGTGAGAGACACGTTAAAAGGGATGGACTTATCAGTTGAGGTTGGGAGTGGTTCATTTCACGTACAGGTAAAACCTTTTGAAGAGGTTAAGAGTTATGTCGATGAAGAAAATGCCGACACTTATTTCCAATTAAAAACATATTATAATCCGTCAAAATATTCCGAAAAGAATGTTGATATTATATTTTTTGTAAATTTTGATTCTCAAAAATATATTCTATTTGCAAATAATAAAAAATATATAGTCGCAAAATCAACAAACTCTGTCGCTTTTTATGAACCGTATTTATTAACCAATATAGAATTTAACACCCAATACAAAAAAAGAAAACAATCTAAAAATAAACAAACCAAAAAAGATTATGTTAAAGATTTATTTAAAGTTAACATAAGAAAACTTAAAGATTTGGAGTTTAAAAAAGAAGCGTTAGAGAAACTTATTCAGAAAGAAAAAAAGAAATTAGAATCAATAGGTCAAGGAAAATTAGACCTTTAATTAAAATATTTATATTCATCAAGTGTTAAAATAAAAACTTTTTAACATTTGGATATATTTATATACAAATAAAACCAAACAAAAAAAATGGCAAAAGAAAAATCAATCGTAGAAGAGGCAATCATTCAGATGAAAAATCTTGAAGAGGCTGTTGCCGAAAACGCAAAAGGAATACTTGCGTCAACAATGAAGCAAGAAATCAAAGAATTGGTAAAAGAATCTCTATCTGAAGAAGAAGAAGAGGTTGAAGATGAAACCGAAGTTGAATCGGGTTCTGACGACTCAATGAACATGGACATGGGTATGGACATGGGAGACACCGAAAATGAAGTTGGTGATGAGGAAGAAGAGGAAGATGAAAACGAGGAAGAAGATGAAGAAGAAGCAATTGACTTAACTGACGAATCAGATGATGAAGTTATTCGTGTATTTAAATTATTGGGACCTGATGATAACATCGTTGTAAAGAAAGATGAGGCGGGTAACATTAACATTAAAGATGGGGATAAAGAATATATGATTGTTGGCGAAAGCGTTGAGGAAATGGACGAAGAAATGGACGAATCTTACGAAGAAGAGGAACTTGATGAAGAAATGGATTTTATGGATGATGAATTTTCAACAGAAGACCGAGAAGAATTTACAGATGAACTTGGAAGTATTTTCAAAGATGAAATGGATGAAAATATTTACGAATTAGAAATGGATAACATTGCTGATGATGAGTTTTCTGGAGATGCTGAGGTTGGAGGAGAAGATGAAACTATCGTTTACGAAATCGAATTCAATGAATCTGATGAATTAGAAGAAGAAGAAGAAGAAGAAGAAGAAGAAGAAGAATTCTTCGAGGAAGATGAAAGTCTAATGGAGTCCAAAAAAATGAAAATAAAAGCAAAAGGTGTTGGAATGGGTTCACCAAAATTCAAATACAATTCTAAACCAAATATGTCAGGAGGTTTCAAAGAAAAAATGAAACAAGGTCCTAAATCAGTTGGTACAGGAAAAGCGAAATTTGAATACAAAGAAGGTGAAAACATGGACGGCAAAATGAAACCTGTTAAAAAGGGAGCGAAAAAAATGGAAACAAAAGAAGCGTCTCGTACTTTAGGAAATGGTTCTAACTTTAGAAAAGGAGGTCTTCCAAAAAGAAGAGCTCACTCAAGTGCTAATACAGCAATCAAAGAAAACTTTGATTTTAAAGAAGTTGAATTACTTAGAGAAAAGAACGAAGAATACAGAAAAGCTCTTAATGTTTTCAGAAATAAACTTAACGAGGTTGCAGTTTTCAATTCAAACTTGGCTTACGCTACAAGATTGTTCACAGAACATTCTACGTCAAAACAGGAGAAGATTAATATTTTAAGGAGATTTGATAGTGTTGAAACTATTAAAGAATCTAAGAATTTATATCAAACCATTAAAGATGAGTTATCAGTAACAACATCTAAAGGTAAATCTAATGTTAATGAGTCAGTTGAGAGAGTTATTGAAAAATCACAATCTACAGGTTCTGCTAGTAATTTAATCGAATCAAAAACATATGAGAATCCTCAGTTTTTGAGAATGAAAGATTTAATGGCAAAAATAAAATAAATTAAAAACAAAAAAACACTGTAATGGCAGCAAGCCCAATTCAAAACATAAAATATTACAAACAAGTTAAAGTTGTTTATACAAAAGATGTGCCGAATCAAACTATTGCACCGGTATTTAAAGAAATCGAAAATTTAACAGGAGAATTAGGTTTTCCAACGCTTCAAAAATGGTCATCAATGTTACCTGTTATTGATTATAAAAATAATAAATATTATACTCTAAAAATTTTTGGTGAATTAATAGAAGGTAATTCTTCATTTTTTATTTCTAACAGTGATGTAGACTCAATTATATCTTCTGGTGCTTTTGATATAAATCTTGGAATAACTTATACTAAAAACGAAAATGGTTTAGTGGTTGAATCCGCTCAAGGTTTAGATGGATATGTTAATAGACTTTATATTGAAAGTGCAAAAGAAGTAATTTATGATACACCTACAGGTAATCAACTTTTTAACTTGATTAAAATGAATGATGGTTCAGAAATAATCACTAAATACAATTTACCATAATAAACTAAAAAAAACACAAAAAAAAATGACAGAAAAAGTTGCAGATTTTGCAGGTGTTAAACCTCAACCGTCTGGTTACTTTGTAAGTATTAATAATATTTACAAACAAAATGGTGTAGTGAGTTTAAAGAGTGGTTTTGGTGATAGACTAGTATTAGATAGGAGTCTTAATTTACCATTACAAATTAGTACTAATTTGGTAAGTAGAGTTGTTGATTTAGACGGTAAAACAAATTTAAAAGGAGCGTTTCAAGTTATTCTTAATACTTCTGTAAATAAAATGACAAGTTTCTTTGTTGATACCGAAACTGGTAATAATATTATTAATAATATATCTAATAATATTAATTTTAAAGAATTATTTACTACAGAGGTTAGAAATGGAGTAACTTTTGCAAAGTTAATACCAAATACTAATCCGGTAACAATAAATTTAGCTGTAGTAAACAACATTCAAACATTTAAGTATTTATATGGAGAAGGGCAAAGTGTATTTAATTTATACACATTAAACGATGGAACTACGTTTTTAGTTCCGAATAAATAAAAAAATAAATAAAAAATAAAAAAAAAACAAAAAATGGGAGCATTATTAGAATCAGGTCTTGTTGGTAACATTGGTTTAAAACATTTAAAAGTTATCAAAGAAGACACAATCACAAAATGGGATAAATTAGGATTCCTAGAAGGCCTTAAAGGTCACCTAAAAGAGAACGTGGCGCAGTTATATGAAAACCAAGCGTCATTTTTGATAAACGAAGCAACTTCAGAAGGTTCTAACGGAGCATTTGAAACAGTTGTATTCCCTATCGTTAGACGTGTATTCTCTAAATTATTAGCGAATGACATCGTATCTGTACAAGCTATGAACTTACCTATCGGTAAATTGTTCTACTTCGTACCTAAGATTCAAGGTTATAATAATGGTAATTATGGGGCGGTAGGTCCTTTAGCGGGAGAATCAGGAGCACATTACGCACCAGTAGGTTCACCAAATAGACCAGCAACAGACGGAGCAGCATTAGCAGGGGGTTACGACCCAAATCCGGCTTATTCACCTGGTTCTTACAACCCAACTTACAAGAAAAATCTTTATGATTTATTCTATGAAGGAAATGAGGCGGCTTTAGACCCTCCAGGTTTATTTGACTACTCTAAAGGTAGATGGTCAGCTATGACTATTAACGGTCCGATTGTTGTTTGGGAAAACAGTGATTTAGTTACTTTAGCAGATTCTTCTGTTGATTTAAAAGACCAAAATGTTAGAAAATTAATCGTTAAATTATGTGGTTTCAATAGTGCGGCAGGTGCTGGTAAATTAATTGGACCTGATGGTAACGAAATGGATACAGAAACTTTCTTATCTGATTTGAAAATTTTCTATAACGGTTCACTTGACGCTTTCGCAACAGGAGGTTGTATTACTAATTTAACTAGTGAAGGAAGCGCTCCAAAACCATTATTATTCCGTGTTGTAACACAACAATATGGTAAAGGTATCGTTGATTACGGTAGTACTTATCAAACTACTTGGCCAGTTGACGGTAACGGAGGTTCATTTAATAATATCTGTAATGCAAATGGTTGTATTTTATTAGAAGTTGACCTTTCTTGTCCCGCTTGTGCTGATTGTGATTCTACATCTTTAGATGGTTACACAGGTATTACAGTTGTTGACCAAGATTTATTAACAGGTTCTACTTTCACGGCTGTTTACAGACGTTATGAAGAACTTGAGTTTGAAGACAAAATCGGTGAGGTTTCTTTTGAACTTGATTCTGTTACAGTTTCTGTGACTGAAAGAAAGTTAAGAGCACAATGGTCACCAGAACTTGCTCAAGACGTTGCAGCATTCCATAACATTGATGCTGAGGCTGAATTAACGGCTTTATTGTCTGAACAAGTTGCGGCTGAAATTGACCGTGAAATCTTACGTGACTTACGTAAAGGTGCGGCTTGGAACTTACGTTGGGATTATAACGGATGGAGAAGAATTAAACAAACTACATCTTACACTCAAAAAGATTGGAATCAAACATTGATTACAACTATCAACCAATTATCTGCTCAAATTCACAAGTCAACTCTTCGTGGTGGAGCTAACTGGATTGTTGTATCAAGTGAGGTTTCTGCAATCTTCGATGACTTAGAATACTTCCACGTATCTAACGCTTCACCAGAGCAAGACCAATACAACATGGGTATCGAAAGAGTAGGTACTTTAGCAGGTCGTTACCAAGTATACCGTGACCCTTATTTCCCACCAAATCAAATTTTGATTGGACATAAAGGTACATCGTTACTTGATACAGGTTACATCTACGCACCGTACGTACCTCTACAATTAACACCTACAATGTACAATCCATTCAACTTTACGCCTATCAAAGGTATTATGACCAGATACGCGAAAAAAATGGTAAATAACAGGTTCTACGCAAGAATTACCGTTGACGGAGTTCGTACATTCGATTTAAGAGAATTGAGATAATCAAATCTTAAATAAAACCTAAAAAAGGTCAGAGAAATCTGACCTTTTTTTATTATTTAAATAAAACAATTGATTTTTTGTTCTTATACTCTATATTTATATTATATGAAAAAATATATTCCCACTGAAGAAGAATTGTCAAATATACTTAAAATGTATAATGAAGAATTAATAGGTTCTCAGACTATATCTCAAAAAACGGGCATATGTATACAAGTTATAATAAGAATATTAAAAGAAAACGGTGTTAAAATTGGTTCTTCAGGTAGAAGATTTATTGGTGGTCGTAAAGTCGCAATGCAAAAATACGAATCTAAACCTGAAACCAAAGAAAGAAAAAGAAAAAATTATGACAAGTGGTATGAACAAAATAAAGAACATAGAAAAGATTATCTAAAAGAATATCGAGAAAAAAACATAGACAAAATTCGTGAGGTTAAACGTAACTATGAAAGAACTCGTAAAGCAAACGACCCCCTCTATAAACTAATCTCTAATTTTAGGACTGCAATATACCAAGTTTTAAAAGAAAATAATGTAGATAAAAACGGACATTATTTTGATATATTAAAATATACTCCTGAAGAACTTATATCTCACTTAGAAAATCAATTTAAAGACGGTATGACGTGGGATAATTATGGGGAATGGCATGTTGACCATTTAAGACCTATTTCGGTCTTTAATATAAAGGAAATCGGTGATTCTGAATTTATGAAATGTTGGTCACTTTCTAATCTCCAACCAATGTGGGGAGAAGAAAATATTAGAAAATCAAATAAGATTATTATATGAGATAACACTTATGCTAATGTTGTAAGAATATAAAGTTTCTTTAGGGGTAATAATCATTTTATAAAGGTCGTATAGGTCATCTTTCATTTTCTTCTCATTCATTTTAATATCTGAACAATGATTAAAAGACCACAAACTAAAAAATATTGAGTCGTCATTTAACATATTATCATAACAATCTATATCAACATGCTCCTCGATAAAATCAATATCTAAAACAATTAATACATCTGATTGTAATTCTCTAAGTATTTCTCTAACTCTTACAATCTCAACTCTTTTAATAAAAGGATATTCTTTTTTTAGGATTAAATTGGTAACATTTTCAAATTTTTCTTTGTCGGTTTTCATTGTATTTAATAAATATCAAGATATTTATATATAAAATAATTTAAATGAAAAACTTATTTATAATAACGGAAGATGAAAAGAAAAGAATTTTGGGTCTTCATGAGGATGCAACAAAAAGACAGTATTTAAGCGAACAATATAATCCTAATACGGAAGTTTTAGTTGTTGGAACAGGTGACCAACCATCGGTTGTTTTTAATAAACAAACTAAAAAGGCGGTAAGATTTGGTAACCCTACTAGTGATACAAAAGTCAGATTAAGTAATGATAAAAATAGACAAGAAGGTGAGACTTACGCAAAAGACCCATCAATTATAAGTCAATATAAGTTTGCAGTAACAAATAAGAAAATACCAACTGACGCCCAAATAGCAACTCTTACAAAAACAATTACAAATACGGGTCTGACAAATCCAGTTCAAAAAAGAACCTTCCCAACGTCAATTGAACAATTAACTCAAAAAGGATATTATTTAAGAAAAGGAGATAAAGGACCTTTAGTTAAAACAATCCAAACTAAATTATTAGATGCTGGTGAAGATGTTAGTTTAACATCGGTATTTGATGATATGACAAAAAAAGCGGTAATGAGTTTCCAAACTAAAAATAATCTTATTAGTCCAAGAACAAAACAACCTGATGGTATTGTTGGTCCTAACACTTGGGGAATATTATCTAAAGTAGTTAGACAGGATTCTCCTGTTAAAGATACAGAACCTTTAAAGTTAATATCACCTAGTAATGTTCCTGCCGATTATGGGAAAACAAATCAAGGAGTTTCAAATCCTAATCAAACATCCGAAGAATATGTTGAAGGGGGTAAGTATAAATATGTTTTTATAGATAAAAATAAAAATTCCGAAGTTACAATTCCAAATGTATTTGTAGACAGGGGAACTATTCCTCAAACGAGGAACGAATATCCTTCTTCAGGGGTTATTACCGTAGTAAGGATAAAAGAAGGAGGGGTTTTATACTCATTGTTTCCAAGTTACCATGGTGGAAATGGTTATTATTTAGACTTAGAACCCGATAAAAATACACCAAATATTTTTAATAATGAACATTTATATGACTCTGATTTAAAAGTTAAATTAATCCCAAAATCTAAACCAATTAGAAGTACTGGTAGAGGCTCAGGATTGGCTAGTATGGAATTTGACCAATTTAATCAACCTTAAACAATTTCTTCTTTGGTATATGTCCTAATTGATTTTGATATTACTTCGGATTCTCCAAGACTAAAGACTCCCTGATGATAAGCATATTTAACCGCCTGTATTAACATATATGAGGCGGTTTTTTTATCCATCGTTGATAGTATAGTATCAAGATGATTTTCATCGTATAAAGGTATCGTATTAAATAATTTTCCAAATAGTTTTTGCTCTTCCATTTTGATATTGTTTGATATTTATATATAAGAATTTTTATTATGAAAGACAATAGAATTGATAAAATAAATGAGGTAACATACACATTTCATTCAAGAGGTTCTTATAATCCCCCATTAAGACCTGGATTAAGAAAATGGTTAGATAATAGTAATGACCCTTTTTTTAAACCCGTATCTAACTATATTAACGCCGAAAATAACTATGATTCTTTAGACGGAAAGATGAGTAAGAATAATAAAAATATTAAAAAAAAAGAATCTACATCTAAAAAAATTAGAAATAAAGATTTTAATAACGAAGTAAATAATAAATTTGTGAATACACCTTATAAAAAGGTCGTTCAAAAAGTTAAAAAAAATAAAGACGTTATTGATTTATCGGAATCAAATACAAGTGTAAGCGCTGGACTTTATAATGGACCTATTGAATTGGGTTTAAAAAAATGGAAAAATGAAACCGCTCCATTTAGTAATGACGTTTCTCATAACCATAATAAAAAGGCTAAAAAATCAAAAATGAAAGATAATGTATTAAGAACTGTCGGAGTGTGGGAAAAAGGAAAAGACGGTTCATATCATATACCAACACACGATGCTGGTGGTAAAAAACAAAAGAAAAAAACAGAATCGTTAGAAGAATGGTTAGATAGAAATAAAAATGTTTTATATGAGGATTTGGCAGTTTGGTTTGGAACAAAAAAGAAACCTAAAGGTAGTAAACAACCAAAAGGTCCTTGGGTAAATATATGTCGTAAAGATGAAAATGGTAAACATCCCCCTTGCGGAAGACCTGAGGCGAGTGATAAGGCATATCCTAAATGTAGAGCGGCAGGTGTTGCGGGTAAAATGTCTGACTCTGAGAAACGTTCTGCTTGCCAACAAAAAAGAAGGGCTGAAAAATCCAACCCTAAATCAGGTACGGGAAACAAACCTAAACTTGTTTCCTATAAACCAAGAAATGAGAACACAATTAAAATAACCGAGGCTCAATTAGAAAGATTAATTAAATATCTTATTTAAGAGTATCATTAATTATCGGTTCTTCCTCTATTTTAACCTCTTTTTTCTTTTTAATTTCTTTAATTACTTTAACGGTGTCGTAAACAATTACTTTTTGTTTTACCTTAACTGTATCGTAATATGTTTTAACTTCAGTAGAATTTTCTTTTTTTGGGGTTATTAACGTTAATGTAATCATCATTAATACTAATGCGATTGGTAACATAACCACTGTAAATCCCATCCAAAATACGCCTTTAAACTTTGTCATTTGTGATATTTTTATAAATGTTAGATAATGAATGTTTTACGTTTGACCTAATCTCGTTTTCCATAACTTGTCTTCTAATCTCAACCTCGTTATCGAATGTTTTGAGTAACCTATCATAAGCCTTATATGTAAGGTCAATATTGTAACTGTAATGATGATTTACGATAGTAATCTTTCCGTTATCCATAATAACAAAGATTTGATTATCTTCACTCTTAATGTAACGTTTCCCTGAAATTGGGGAGATTAATAATTTTGATTTCTCTTTATGAATAAGGTTTTTACAAATTGCCAAACACTCATACTCGAATTCTGAATGTTTTGGTTCGTTGGATTGATTACTCGCCCGTAATATTTTTAAACCAACTTTTTGAAAAAACCTAATTGTTTTGTGTTTTAGGTTGTTTGTATTCATACCACAAAGATAAGAACTTTTTTTTAATTGGCCAAAAAAAAATCCCACTTTTGTGGGATTCTTTATTTAACAATAAGGTGGGGAACATCGTTTTTTTCCGTCAGTTCCTGGTTGTTTTCCTTTACATACTTGGACTGCGTAACCATTTGCGTATGCTGAAGGGTAAACTTTAAATTTAGATTTTGCTGCCGACTTACCTCTTGCACATAGTTTTGTTCCTGTTTTTTTACGACCTTCCATCATAACTTCATCATCGGACCACATATCTCCTGAGTTTTTAGTTTCATTAATCATAAAGTCATACACTTGACTCATATTTTCTTTAGAAACTGTTATATGGTCATCCGCCCAATCATGTCCGTTATTTAAAATATCCTCAACCATTTTTGGGTCTAAACTTAATAACTCTTCACATTGTCTTTTAATTTGCTCTAAATTAGAAAAGAACATATAATTAGTTATACCATCATAGGTCTTTGATGTTTCATTAACTAGTTTACCAACTAATCTCTGTAATTGCTTTTCTGTGATATTAATCTTTTTCATTTACAGTTTCTTTATCAATTAAATTAAGGTCTAATAAACGTTTTGTTAATGTCTTTCTACCAATCTTTCTTAGGTATCTAATAACAATTGGAGGTATGTCATCTTGGTATTTTCCAAATAATGTTTTTATTTCATCTTCTTTTGGTGTTGCCTCGTAATCTGCTCTTGACCTTGCGGCTCTTTGTCCTCTCGGACCTTTTTCATAAGGAGCCTCGTCTTCAGACTCCTTTATTACTTTTTGAACTAATTCACTTAGTTGTCTTTCTGTTAATCTAATTGTTTTCATATTTTATTATTTTTAATTATTTAATCCAAACATTCCACCTAACGCAATCGCGTCTAATTGTGTAATCGCCTTACCTCTTTCATTTGTCCACACAGGATGAGGTGGAGTAACTGTAAAAACCGTTACACCTCCATCACAAGTCTCACAAACAATATTTTCCGTACCTGCCGATAAAGGTTGATTACATAAGAAACAATTGCTATAGAATAATGTTGGTATATATTCACTTGTATTTGGTAATATACAAGAATCTAATAACTCATAACATTCCGTACCACCATTTGCAAAAATAGGCCCTTGGTTTAATACTTTAGCTATGTTTTCTAACGTCATTGATAAATAATAAACTTGACCTGTTGTACACTCTCTAAGAGTAACCCCATATAATTGACCACAATCTTCACAAGAAGAATAAGTGTCATCAACATTTGAGTAATATAATTCACCAATACCTATTTCGGTAACACTATCACCTATTGTTCCACAAACTGCTGGAGTTGTTCCGTAATTGGCTTTTATTACAGGATTAACTAATTGACTATCAGACGGTATATTAACATATCCTTGCTCACCGTTACAAGTTGTAAATTCGTGTAGGGTGTAGAGTTCAGGTTTAGTTATAAATAAAATACCAGGGTCACAACAACAATCGGTACTATATACACCAATTGTTACCCAATCACCGGCATTGTAATTTATTGTAATTTGTCCTGCCTCGTTTAAACTAAATGCGAATTGAAATGTTGTGTAATCAATATTATTAATACCGTTAGGTTGATTAGAACTAACCCAATAAAAAGGCCAATCACATAATGGGTTGCACTCGTCTATTGTCGACCAAAAATAATCTAAGGTTAAAGTACCCGATGTTTGAAATTGATGATACACGTAAGTTAATCCTTCACCTTCGTTGCAATCAACTTCCCCATCTGAACCTGAAATTAACCATGCGGGAGGTCCTTCAAAAGAAGGATTAAAATCAACAAAACCTCCAAAACTTTCGTAAGTTGACCAAGAATTCAAACATTCTGTACAACTACTATAAACAACTGTACTATTAACAACAGGTGTTCCTGAAAATGTTGATATAAAATCATTTAATGTAAAAAATGGTATTATGCTATCGGCATAATCAATGAATTTACAAGATGTGGTACCCGATTGGAACAATATGGTTGTTCCTGTTACTAAATTTTGATGACTGTAAATAAATCCTACTTCATCAGGATTTTCGCAATCGGTGTACGAATAATATCTACCCAAACAAGATGTACATTCTTCACAACTTTTACTAGGAGAATACTCAACTATGTTAGGTAACGGAATTAATTCAGTTTCTTCAAACGGAATTATATCAATAATTGTAAAACAATCATTAAAATATAAAATATTTTCACTTTCACTTTCACCAAAAAAATGGAGCTCAGGAATTGATAATATATCTCCAATTTCATATAGATTACTAACAATAATCGGGAATTCTGAGAAAAATTCTGAACCTGGATTACAAGATTGAACTAACGCGATTAATGTGTTTGCACTAAAACAATCTAAACAGTTATCATATGTGCTAACATATGAATGTGTTGGCTCTATTTCAGTAACCTCCACTAATACCTCAACACATTGTTTTTTAGAAGGACTATGTAAATCTTGGACTAATAATATTTGACCTGGCGTTAACTCGATATCTGAACCAACATAATATATTGGTCTGTTAGTTATTGAAATTGGGACGAATGATAGTTGGTCACAAGTTGTTGCTGAATAAACGTATAACATTATTGTTTTTCTTTATTTTTAAATTTATCTAAAATGACATCCATTTTTTCTTTAGGAAAGAATTTGTTAAAAAATTCTGAATTTTTATTTTCAGATGACCAAATTTTCTTTGGTTCTGAATTTATTTCTTTTTTGGACATAACATTTTCTTTATATGACGTTTTGTCTTTTCTAATTTCATCAATAACCTTTTTCGCGTTCTCGACAAAAACATCCGTTTTATTTTTTTTAACTTTCTTTTCCATTTTTTTATTTCTAAAATAATTTATTAATCATAAATATCTAATTTATTTGTAATCTACAATCTGAAATTTAATTTGTTTCTTATAAGTATTCACTTCTCCCGAAGATTCCACTTTTAAATCTATATAATACTCATTTGGTATTTTATCTCTTGTATCAAATATAAAATAATACTCATTTGGAGTTCTATTAATTTTTGTCCAATCTTGGACTTGAACTTCCGTTTGTCCTTCTCTCACATAAATTCTATAAAAAGCGTCAACTTTTTGTAATAATTTATTCGTTGTATATGCTTGTTTTATAACAACACCAACTTTTCTAATATCGGTGTTAAATATTTTTTCATCTTGTTTAATTCCGTAATAATCAAACCCATATATCTTTGGGTCTTGAGATGTTGTCCCAATTTGATAAACACTTTTAAATGGTTGTAATGTAAACTCATTTAGTAATGGATTTAATGGAAATGTGTCAACACTTAGGTCATACCATTTATCTGTAAAGGTACAAGGTGTTTTATAACCCGATAACGGAGGAACAATAACTTCGTACACCCCTTTAGTTCTTTGGCAAGTTGTAAGACCTGTAAGACCGGCAATAGGATTACCAGCATTATCTAATATATCGACTAAAGGATTATTATCTAAATTAATTGGGTTTCCGTTTTCATAAAGATATAGATATAATTTATTTGTTTTTCCTAAACTAAATAAATTTCTATCATCATCAATTAAATCGTTATAAGACGATTCTAAAAATGGTTCGTAAAATGTTTGTGTGTGTCTTGTAAAAAATTGAACTTCATAAACATCTGTTAACCCTGTTAAGTTTTCTAATTGGGGTTTAAACGCTACCACCCATCCAGTAATACCTGATAAAGAATTATCTAATATTGCGTTTATCTCATCTGTCATATCAAACTCGATATTTTCATTACCAAATTCAAAATGTTGAGTTGCAACCTCAACTAACGAAGAATATGGTACGGGTCCGATATTTTTATTATTATAAATTCCATCCTCAGTCCAAACTCCTAATGTAGTTGTTTGAAACCAGTTTGATGGTCTATCTGAAAAATTTTTATCGATTTCTACATTATATTGCAAGTCGGCAAAATCATAACCAACTCCCTCATCCCAAATTTGAGGTGTTTCGGGGTCGTCATTAATATATGGAATTCTAAGTAGAACCAAATCAAATGATGTTGCTCTTTGTCTTCCTTGGGATGTTGATGTATTTAAAAAATCAAAATTAAATGACGTTGTGTTCGTCATTCTTAAAATATGTTTCATACCTCCATCGCAAGGAGATATTGTACCATCATTATATTTTTGTTTTAGTAATGTTAAATCTAAATCAAAAATGAATCTACTATACCCACTAGGATATTGAGATGTTAATAAATTACCAAAGAATAATTCCGTAACAGGATTTCTTCCCGTATTGGTAAAACTATTTGAAATTATTGTATTGTTTTTACTGAAATAAGAATTAGTAATTGACATTCAAAAGTTATTTACTTTATAAATATCAATTAATTCTAATATTTTGATTTAAAATTGTAATTTCCGCATTAGCCAATATCTCATCTATTTCAGTAGTTGTTTGTCCGTTTCCTGACGCGACAGGAACTGGTGCTTGTGTTGAAATTGGATGTACGTGACCTTTTATATAAGATACTATTTTTCGTAACAACTCTATTAATTCATCACCCCTAACAACTGAATATGTTTTTGACTCAATACGACCCTTACCTATAAAATTTTCAGGTTCAAGACCATATAATGTATCTGATAATAATTCAACCTCTCCTTTTGGAGCTCCAGTAGTTTTATGAGTTAAGAAATATAATTTATCAGCTCCCATGACCCCATATGTTGTTGGATTCTGAGAATAAAGTAATGATGCGTTTTCTTCTTGAATTATACCGTAAGTTGGTCCAATAACCGCTTGTCCTGATTGGTTTGAAGATACTATAAAAAAACCTTTAACATTTTCATCATAATTTACTTGTATCCCGTCAAACAATGTTTTGTAATTTTTTCTAATACTTCTACTAACAGGGTTTTCAGTATTACCGGTAAATGACCCACCTTTTTCATATGAAATTTTTGATGGAGTTACTACAAAAGGAAATACTTGTGAAGACTCAAAATTTTTAGAACTGTTAATGGTATATCCGGGTATCTCAACTTTACCCGTAAATAATGATTGGATAATTTGATTAGTTAAATTTTGTATGTCATTTATAGACTTGTTTTTAAATACAAACTCTTCAATCGGTCCTTGATAATTTGTACCGATTGTTAGTTCTTTAATAGTACCTAATTTAAAATTTTGAGTATTAACTAACGGAGAACTATTTGGAATTACGTTATAAATTCCAATAGAACCATTAAATTGGTCACTATTGTTTTCTAAATTATCAACATTCCATATTAATATTTTTTTAGAATCAATTAAAGTGTAATCAAATTTAGATATCACCTCTATTTCATCTTCCGTTAATGTTTTTGTAAAGTTTGATAATTGTATAAACGACCTAAATTGATTTCTTTCTGGTGCAACACCGATTTTTAAATTTGAAGTATTTGTTTTTCCCGCCCTAATTAAAACTGTTTCAGGTTTTAATACTATATCAGTACTACCTCTACCTAAAAAACTATTATCACCGGGTTTTGGAAATATTCCTGCACTACCTGTATAATTTGTAATATTATCGGTTTGTTTATATTGATTACCTGTTGATAGTTGTTGTTGTGCGGAATTAAAATCTTCTTTTACCAAATATCTTGGGTCTGAAAATGGTCCTTGAATATAAAAACGATTTCCATCTTTATAATTTTTGTCATAATATAAAATATGAACATACTCACCAACTAAAGGGGTTTGATATAAATAGAATGGTAATAAAGGTAAAAATAAAATTGGGTCTCTATTTGTCCAAGCGTCTACGGTTTCATTCCATCCTGGAATTGACTCCGTTATTTTACTATAACTAACATCTTGGTCTGGTAAAACTCTTAATCTACCTAAATTTTTTGGGTCGTTATTGTCAAAAACTTTTCCAGGAAATATAATCTTGGTTAATTGTATTTCATCAGCGTTCCTTAAAAAATCGTCTTTAAAACTCATAATTGTTTTTTATTATTTCTATTTTCGTATTCGTTTAATATTAAATTATAAGTGTTTTCTAAGTTATCTAAATGATGTGTTAATTTTATTAAAGTTTCTTTAGTTTTTTCAAAATCTTCTTTAATAAAATCCATTGCAAATACTAAATCTTTATTTGAATGTGATTTATATTCGCTTGTAATTTTTAAAATTTTTTCTACGGTCTCTTTCTTATTCATATTAAAATTTTTTACCGAACGCACTTGCTGGTATAGTTACACCCGCAGGTGTTATTGCTAATGAACCTATCGCAATTTGTACTTTATTATTTTCCGCGTCTTCCTCAGATACTGCCTTTATTTGTGCAAATCTTGACAACATTTCTAAATTAGGACTTCCATCGGGTAATGGTCCTGTAGGCACTCCTATCCTTTGTAATTCTTCTATAACCCCTAAAAACGCTCTTGACTCTGAAAACCCATCCAATAGTTCACACGCGAATAACAATGGTAAAGGTAATTTTTGTTGAGCACCACTTGAAGTTATGAACGTAGATGCTGCCCTAAGTAATCTTAAAATCTCATTAATAACACTTTTACATTTTCTCCAATCATCAATAAATTGAGCTGCAGCTATTAAAATATTGGTTAATTTTAAAATCATTGTTAATTTTTTATTTGTCTTTTCTTTTGACACATCTAAAATTACTTGTTGAATAAGATTTTTTATATCTTTTTTTAGAAGTTCAAACAACTCTTCAATTAATAAAGCGTTAACTTTGGACACTAAATTTATCACAAATTTTTTAAAGAATTTAACAAATAATTCATAACTATTTATTAAATCTAGACCTGTTTTACCTAATGCCTCAAACATGGTATATATTGGTAATAATACTTTTGGACTTAATAATGAAAAAATTAATCCTTTTACTAAAGAATTAATAAAATCCCAATCAACGGCAAAACTTATTTGAGCGTCAACACCTAATCCTTCAATATTTGAATTCTCTAATAAAGCGTTTGTAACTTCTTCAGGTTTATTAATCGCAACATTATTATCTACCAAAGTTAAATTGTTTAACGCGCTTAAAACCGCGTCAGGATTTATTGGTATTTTAACATTATCACATTGTAAAAATTCAATAACTCCATTTTTAATATTGGTTACTTTTTGGTCAATTTCTCGTAAATCAACACTATCTAACTCAAAAAAAGTATCATCAACATTTCCTGTTTCACCTAATTTAGAAATTCCACTAACGTCAATCTCTTCTTTATTATCAAAACATAAACCCAGTATTCTTAATAAGATTCTTTCAAAGAAACCAGCATCTTTTAAAAAAGAAACACTATAATCAATATTCATAGAAATAGCCCCACTCATCGCGTTTATAACATTGGCGAATACGTTATGTAAATCAAATAATTTTATTGATTTATAGTAATCATTAATAAATTCAACAACTGAAGTCGAATCATTTGCTCTATTTGATAAGGTAACTTTATACCAACCCCCACCAACACCTGTAACAGGATGATTTTCAAAAAATTGTATGTTAAATAAATCTTGACCTGACGCTCCTTTATAATTTTGACCATACTGTCCATTATATGAATTTGATGGCGATTGTATTCTTTGATATAGTTCTCTATTCATTGAGAATGGAAAATCTTGTATTACAATTGGGTTTTTTTCGTATAATAATTTTCCCGCATCAGATTCGGGTTCCAATTTTAATAAATTGGCTAAATCAATTGATTTTACTTTTATATAAATTGATAGTCCTTGGGTATAAGTTTGTTGTTGGTCACAACCTATAACTTTTATTATTTCTTTATTTAATATCTCAGATATTTTTGGTTCTATGTTTTTTAATGCTAAAGTTAGTTTACTCTTAACATATTTTACAGTATTAAGATTATTTATTCTATTTTTGGTGTCCTTTAAATTATTAACTTTAGAATTTAATTTATCTTTTTTTGATTTTAGATTTTCAGTTCTATCATTATAATCAGAAGAACTAATTTGCAACATTTCCAAAAGTTGCTCAAACTGACTTTTTACTTCTTTATTTGCGTATTTTTTACCGTTTTTTTGAAAATCATCTAATCCCTTATTAACTTTACTATTAGACTTTTCAAAAGAGTCTCCCGCCTTTTTTTTAACCTGACTATATTGAGTTTTTAAATCATTATAAGTCTTGATACTTTTAATTCTATCTTTAATTTTTACATAGTCTGACTGATTATCAATAGATGCCATTATTTTTTCATTTTATAAGGTTCATCAGTTTTTGATACATCTTTTTGAATTAAATTGGTTAATATAGTATCGTCAACATCTAAGTCAGACAAAGAAAAGGCTTCTTGAGTTGAATTTGATTTTTCCCAAATACTTGATTGTAATTTTGATAAAGATAATTTTTTCTCAACACAATCGTTAATTATTTTTTGTTGTTCTTTAATTATAGGACCAAGTACTGTCATGTCTTCGGTTTCTTTCATCATTGCTAACATTTTATTTTGAATCCTAATGGCAGTACTTCTCTGTTCTACAAGCTCATTATAAATTTCTTGCATTAAAGAAAGAATTGATTCTTTCGTTAAATTAATTTCTTTTTTTACCGGTCTTCCCATAATTTATAAATATTTAGCGATTGTTTTATTTAACCATTGCTTGTATTAATTTTGCGTACATTACTTTGTATTTTTTCATAGACCCTCTAATTTCTTTTGTTGATAGATTTGTCATATCTCTTAATGTTAGTAATATAATATTTTTATTAAATTTATTATTATCACTACCCACAAAAATTTGGTCGTAGTTCTCAAATATAGAGTGTAATGCGTATCCTAATTTAACTTCGTTTTCGGTGAGCTCAGGTTTTTTAACAAATTCATCTAATTCATTTAAAAATTTAAATATTATTTGTTCAGACTCTAAGTTGTCTTTATCTATTCTATATGAAAATTCAGGATTATTTTCCAAATCAGATGAGATATCTTCATATGATATTTTTCGATTTATCTCTTTTTGGTCTTTAATAATTTGACCCATTAGATAGTTTTTACATATAGTTCCAAAATAAGAATATGCTTTTTTTTCTTTTGATGGTTTAAATTTATCAATTTTGGTCATCAAAAACGAGTGGGTGTCAATATGAATCTCGTAAAAATCCATATCTTTTCTATATAATTTATATCTTCTAATAATTGAAGATATCATTTTGTCTAAAGGTTTTTTTAGAAACTCATTATAAATCTTATTTTTTTCTTCGAAGGAATTGGCTTCTAAAAATTTTAGAACGGCCAATTCTTCTTTAACATCAAAATAATTTGTTTGAGTTGGTTTTCTACCTTTCTTCTTTACTTCCGCATTCGTACTTCCAGTTAAATTTGGAGATTCGGTCATTAATTAACTTCGGATTCATATTTTATGGCTCTATCATTAATAAAGAAATATTCTTTTTTAGCCGATTCAATCCAAAAACGTACCTCATCGTCAGACAAAATAGAATCTCCATTTTTGTAATTCCAAAATATAGACCCTTCTCTAAGGTTAGTATGTTTATAACCAATCTTAGGTATTGTCATAATTTTTAACGAATTGTGAGTTAATCTTAAAAACATTTCATAACCAAAAGTTAATTTAAACGAACCTTTCAATCCTCCAAAATCAGTGAAAGATGATTTTTTAATCACCATACCTGATGGTTGAAAATTTTGATATGTTTGTAAAGTATCATTACTTAAAATTCCCATTTCAGAAGAAATATTAAGAGCGAATGTTGCTTCATTTGTAAAACCCGCAAAACTACCTTTTTCGTCAGTATCAACAACTATTGGTAGAAAGGCATCAACTTCAGGATAAACTTCTTCATATTTTTTAACTGATTTAAACCATATGTTAGAGTATTCATCGTCAAATTCAAAAATAGAAATCCATTTAGATTTTGAAATTCTAACTCCATAGTTTATTTGTTCTGAAAAATTAGGTTCTTTAGTCCAAGAATGTTTTACAACATTAAGGTCTCCAAAATCAAATCCATTTAGATACTCAACCAAAGAAGTTTCGTCTGTATGAACAATTATTAATTCATTTATTTTTACTTTTTGTACCTTTAATGATTCGATACATTTTGTGAAATATTCTTCAAATCCTCTTGCTCCGATAGATTTAATAGGTAATATTACCGATACGTCAAATTTTTCCATGTTATTCAATTGTTTCTAGTTTATTTAATTGTTCTTCAAAAGATACTAATCTTGTATTAATAAATTCTTCAAAAATAGATAAGGTTTTTTTATAAAAATCATCTTTAGTTAGTAATTCTGAAATTGTTTTTTTCATACCTTCATAAAGAGTTTCACTAACATTATCCTCCAACCAATTTTGTAAAAATTGAGATGTAAAATCAATTAATTGAAGTTTGTTATTTATCCAAAGACCATTATCTTCATTCATCCATTGAGGCACCATACTAGGTACTAATCCTAAAACAGGAACTCCTGATTTCATAGATTCTAGTGGGAATGTTCCATAAGAACTTGTCTCATCAATCCATATTGATAAAAAACAATCTTTAAAAGCGTTTGCAAATTCTTTCTCTGTTAAACCTCTCATATCTCTAAAAGTAATCCATCTATACTGAGGGTATTTAACGTAAAATGATTTAATAAAATTTGCAGTATCTCTTTGTTCTCTTGAATGAATTGCGATTACAGGTTTTGCGGGATATTTTGTAGTTTCAAAATTTTCAGAAATAAAAGGAGGTAAAATATCAAAAGAAACACCTCTCATAATTGTCTCAATATATTCTTTTTGTTTTTCAGATGTGGTAATACATTTATAAAAACCCAATTGAGTCCAAGTTTGTCCTGGCTGTAATGTTTCAAAAATATGGTCATACGCTTGAGATAAAACCACTTTCCCACAAGGAAGTTTTGTAATTTGGGGCATTACAAATCCAAATAATTCAGGAATTATAATAAAATCTTCGGGTGATACTTCTAAATTTTGACCCTCTATTGCTCTGTGGGGTAGTTTTTCCATATATTCTTTACCTAACCATCCAGCAACCCCAACGTAGTCTGGTTTTTCATGTAACATAATCGGATTAAATCCTCCACTCAGTAACGCCATTCCTAAATTGTAAATGTAAGAAATAGACGCTTTAGCATTACCTTTAGTATCTTGAACTAAAAGATAAATTCTTGATTTTTTTTGTTTTAGGTTATCAATTGAACCCTCTAACTTTTTAATTTGCTCTTGTGTCATATTAGTATTTGTTTATTAATTTTTTATTTAAAAGACTGTTAAATGCTAATTTAAATGGCATTGATAATCCATTACTTGATTTTAAACCGAGAGTTTCGTCAGTCTCAGCGTCTTCAGTTAAAATTGTTTCAGTTAATAATTTAACCATATCATATCTTACAACACTGATTGTGTTTTGAGGTGCAGTTTCTCCCGAAAATTCATCCAATGGTGTGTCAACATTTATATATTCTTCAATCTTATCTAAATCAAAGTAATAGTGTTCTCCTAAAATTTTTAACATTATATTATTTGTTTTAATTTTTCCTCAAGCTCTTTTATCGTACTAATTGATAAATCACTTTCAGAATGTTTATTATAAACCGTATCAAATTTTATCACAATTTTATCTGACGGATATTCTAATAATAAGGCGGGATTTGCGGTAAGTAAAACGTCAATTTCATCCCACATTGAATTAATTGTATAATTACTATAAAATTTTACTTTTTCAAATTGACAACCAAACTTAGATAAGAAAAAAAGAGTTGATGGTTTTGATTTACCAATCTCATCTGACACAATAATTAATTCGTGGTCTTCCCTTAATTTTAAATAAACTTCATTTAAATCATTAAATGTGTTATATTCTGTTGATTGTGCGTGACCAAATATTTCCATTGGAAATTCTTCATAAAGAAATGAGTATAATTCTTCTTCATTTTGAAATTTTAAGTGGTCGGATAAATTTAAGGACTCTACAGGTAAAATCATTTCATATTTAAATTCACCGTTGTCTTCAATACCTTCAGTTTTATCAATTAAAAATTTTTGATAAGTTTGAGTAATTTTATCAATGGTATTTCGTAAAACCCCATTAACTTCAATACCTATTCTCATTCTTCGTATTGTTTTAATATTTTGCTAATAAGTGGATTTCTAACAATATCTTTATCTTCAAACTCAAAAACACCAACGTCATCAATGTTTTTAAATTTCTGTAAAGCATCCCATAATCCACTTTGCTTTTTGTCTTTATATCTGTCGGTTTGTTCTAAATCTCCAGATATAAAAAATTTACTATTAAAACCAATTCTTGTCAATAGAAGTTTCATTTGATTTGGGGTAGAATTTTGAGCTTCTTCAAATATTAAAATTGAGTTGTCTATATTCATACCTCTCATATATGCCAATGCAAATACTTCAATAATGTCATTTTCTTTTAATTTTTCTCTAGCCTCTTTACCGATAATTTTATTTATTAGGTAATAAGAAGGGAAAATATATGGGTCTAATTTTTCTTCCATATTTCCCGGTAACGAGCCAAGTTTTTCTTCGGCCTCAACTGCGGGTCTAACAATAATAATTTTTTCATAATTGTTATTAGGGTCGGCAAGTAAATCTAAAGCCGCCTTCATCGCAATATAACTTTTACCAACACCCGCAGGTCCTGAACAAATTGTTATTTGATTGTTTGTTAGAAGATTATAATATTTTTTTTGATTTTCGGATAAGAATTTTTCTTTTGATTTTTTCTTTATTACCTCAAGTATAAATTCTTTTTTTGTTTTATACTTAATTTGTGGTTCTGTATTTTGTGTTGATTTTTTTCTTTTTTCCATTTATAGTTTTTGTTTATTTTTTAAATTATTTATTTTTTTAAAAACTTCTTTATTATTTATTTCTTTTTTCCATCTATCGTCTTTAGAAATTTTATTATAATATGAAATAGTGTTATTCCATATTGCACATTTTTTATCATAGAATTCATATACTGAATTCCAAAAAAGAAAATCTTCTCTATTCACCCCTTCAAGGTAGAAATTTGGCTTTTTACATTCTTTTAAACATTCATAATGAGATAACACATTTCCGGTATCAATAAAATTAAATTTTGGGGGACTTGCAATTAATCTTAATCTTCCGTCAGGATTAATTTGCTCCCCAATTAACATACCTTTAAAATTATTTTCTTCACATTCTTTATACTTTATATACATGTTTTCATGTAATAAAGTATCGTCATCTAATATACAAAAATAACCATTATTTATTTTTGATAGAGCGTAATTTATTTTTGATACTTCATCAGTATCTTCACAATCAACATTGTATAATCTAACTCTTTTGTCATTTTTAATAAATTCTAAATCAATATCTTCTCTCTTATTTGACTTAGAAATATGCCAAGTGATGTCTTCATTAATTAAAATAGAATTATAAATTGTTTCTAAATTTTCAAATCTATATAGTGCAGTTACAATATTTAACATTATTTAGTTTTAACAAATTTATACCAAACTCTTTCGTGTATAAAATACAAAATCATTTTAGTTATGACCTCAGTTCCTCCTATTGCTAAACCTATTTTTAAATTACCTGTAAGTAACCAACTTATTAATGTCGTATCAATAGTACCAACAATTCTCCAAGTTATTGTTTTTGCTAAATGTCTTGCTATAGTATTTTCTTTTTTTTCAGTCTTAATATGTGCAACATTATTTTCTAATTTTAGAACACCTTTACAACTGATATGCCATTTATAATCATTTATTTCCAGAATCCAATCTTTTGTAGTGTACGTATTTCCATCAATAATAACGTCAGAAACTAAAATTTCGTTACCATTTTCAAGTAATCTCCATCTTTCATTATCTTTAGTTGAATTAGTATTGTATCTAATTTGATATATTTTATTTTCCATTTATTATTTCAAGTTTAATTTATCATAAATAAAATGTGTGCAATCGTCAATTGAGTGTGATTTAGTTTTAACTCTTATTCTTGGATTTATTGGTTCTTCATAAGGAGAATCAATACCAGTAAACATTTTAATTTGACCCGCCCTTGCCTTTTTATAAAGACCTTTAGGGTCTCTATTTTCACAAACATCTAAAGGAGTATCTACAAAAACTTCTATAAAATTTTCTTCACCAATTATTTTTTTGGATTCTTCTCTTTCATTAATAAATGGAGATATAAATGCGGTTATAACTATAAGTCCGGCATCGTTCATTAATTTAGAAATTTCGGCAATTCTTCTAATGTTTTCTTTTCTATCAGAATCTGAAAACCCCAAATCTTTATTTATCCCTAACCTAATATTATCACCATCTAAAATATAAGATAGTTTTCCTTTTTCATGTAATAAAATTGATAATTGATTTGCAATGGTTGATTTACCACTGCCAGATAAACCAGTCAACCAAACAACAAATGATTTTTGATTTAATAATTTTTCTCTATCCGATTTAGAAATTAATAACGTTTGTTTAAATATATTTTCCATTAAATAATATTAGAACTCATATCCAAAATAATCAATATCTCTTTTATACATATGATAAACTTTTTCGGCATCTGAGTCGCTATAGTAAGTTCTATAATGGTCGTGGTTAAATTTATTCCTACACTCTAAGTCTAAACTAATATTTAGTTTGGTTGAAATGTTTCTATAATCATCATTAATATTTTCGTACCTACCAATGAAGTCAACATTTATATTTCCTTCTTTGTTTGTGAGATAATCAAGTTGATTAAATGATATTGATTTTGGGTAATACTCTCCATTTGGATTGTCATGTCCGATTTTTTCTACAATAATTTCTGTAAGATTTAAAAATTCACTAAAATTTTTTGAATTGTTTAAAACATATTTTGAAAAGTCGTTGGAAACCTTTAAATTCAAAAACATGTTATACCAAGAAACTAATCTATCCCAAGGATTCCTAACAAAAGAAAATTTAAAATAATTTTTATATTCATTTTCTAATTCAGTTATAAATGAATGTTTGTTTTTATATTTTATCCCCCCTGACTTTAACATATTTATACTTATAGATGTTCCGGCTGTTTTATGTATATGAACAAACACATATTTTTTATTATGATTAATAATCATTTTTTCTATTATTTGATATTTTTAATATTTCATTATATAATGAATAATCTTCATCGTGAAAATCAATTATTTTTTTTAATAAAACATCATCCACGCTATAAAATTTGTTTTTGTTATTAACATTTAAATTTAAAACTTTTAACGAGTGGGAAAAAGATACTCCCGTTGTTTTTGGTATATGTATATTAACTATTTTCATCATAAAATCTATTTATTTTATTTTTTTGTTCTTCAGTTAATTTAAATTCATACCTTTCATTATCAGGTTTAAGAGAATGAAAATTTGAAAGTCCAGTCATACCAAGATATTCCTCAATCGATTTAACGTCAAAGAAATTAAATATCTTAATATCTTTACTAATTTCACCGTTTTCACCAATAATAAATTCTTTATAGTGTAAATTGTGATTATCGAAAATCAATGAATTTTTTTTATCTAAAAAATAATTTAAAAAAATGTCAAAATTTTCAACGTATTGTTCTAAACCATTAGAATATTTTCTTAAATAAAAATATTCTGAAATAACTCTATCAATATTTGGTCTAATTACAGTAAAAATTTTATTAGTTAATAATCCCATCTCTTTAAGTTCTCTATAGGTACAGTGTTGAGGACTATGACCATTTATATAACCTTGTTTTCTAACAGAACGAAATTTCACATCATATCCGTTATCCTTAACAAATTTCTCAATAGAATCTCCACCTGTTTTTGGAATATGGATAAATGTTATTTCGTCATTAAAAATCGGCATCAGTCAAAAAAAAATTATAAATTTATTGTGGTATCTTTATAACCATATATGATATGTATATCCTCTAAATTAGAGATGTGATTTTGGGAATTCTTATTAATCATCAATTAATTTTAAATTAATATCATTTATAGTGTCATTTAATAAATCGTTATAATAATATAAACAAAATTCACTTTTAAGATAATACTCTTCAAACCTTTCGTATTCTTTAAATAATTTTTTATCTTCTTTTACAAATTCCTTATAATTCATATTATAATTAGAGTATAAATTTCTTATAAAATCATTTACAAACGTTAATCTTCCTGACCCAATAATTTTGTGAGATTCGCAATTAATTGATTCTTTAACAACAAATTTAGGATGAATAATATCTCTATAAAAATAAGTATCTCCAATTTCAATAGTTTCTTTATTTATAATTGAATTGAATATTTTACCAAATAAAAAATTCTTATCTCTATATATAGAATTGAAATTGAATGGAAATAATATTATTACGTTTGAGTATCTACTACCATTATCAATGATATGTTTAGTAATTTTATATTTGGATTCTATATAAGGGGTATTGTAAAAATTAAAAGGGGTTGACAAATTTATTTGACCTGAATTTTTATTCCAAAGTTCGCATGTAGAATAAATAATTACTTTATTTGCTCTTATTATGAAGAATTCAATAAATTCTAACGTAATTGTAAAATTAACTTCATAATATTCATTTATATTTTCTATGAATTTTTTAGATTCGCCAATACAAATAAAAACCCTATCCCATTTTGAATTTTCATATTCTTGAAAATTAAAGTTTCTACCGGAAACTTTTCTATAGTTATCAGCGAAATAATAAGATAGTTGAGATGTGTTTCCTATAACTAAGTTATTCATGTTTTATAACCTTAAATTAAATGTTATTTCGTTATTAAAAATTGGCATTTATTTTATATTTTTTCTCCAAAAATCATGAAAGAATTATTTAAATCAATCCCTGATTTAAATATGTTTTTATAACCTCTATCTAACATATAATCATAAATAATTTGGGGAGTGAATACATTTTTATGTTTCAAGTTATTCCAAGGTCTCCAATATACTTGAGAGTAATCAGGTAGATACAAAAAAAGAACTCCACCTTCTTTTAAATTATCATACCAATAATTCATAACACTAACCCAATCGTTAATATGTTCTAAACAATGACTTGAAAATATATAGTCAACATTCTTTTTAGGTAAGTTCAAAGCGTGAAATCCGTCATTAAAACTCAAATCTATTGGTATTGAGTTTGGAAACGACCATTCTTTTTTCATACAACCAATATCATATCCTTCACCATAACAAACTTGTTTTGCAAATGGTATTGCATATTGCGATGCGTTTCCTTGAGATTGAAAAATGGGGTATATATTCCCCTTATATTCTATAGTTTTTATCATAAATTTTTTTTTGGTTGGCAAATTATATATCCTTCATGCCTATAGTCTTTAACTATAGTGTGTGTATCTGATAATATATCGTAAATAAAATTAACACCTGAAGAAGTCTTCTCGTTTTTTAAAACCCCATCCCAATTTCCAGATTGGTAATTTCCTTTCTCATAAATCCTTAAATCATCAATAATGAAAACATCATTCTCAATATTTTTACTTTCTTTTATAATTCTTAATTCTTTCTCTAAAGGTATAAAAATTTCTTTATTATTTAAATAATCATTACCAAAACTATTGTCATAAAAATCAGGTAAATGAGCATCTAACCAAAACAAACAATTTTTTTTTGTTAGTTGAGGTAATAATTCTATTAATCCATCAATGGAGTTATTTTTTATTAATTTTATTTGGCGATTCTTACTAAACCTTTGGGTGCAAAGATTGTAAAATTTATCCAATAATTCGATACTATACATATCCTCAAACCCAAATGATGATGCGTAATCTAAACTGTCTCCCATATAAGTACCCGTTTCTACAAAGACAGATAGATTGTTTTTAATTTTGTATTGATTCAAATCAAATATTTTAAGTGTGCCCATTTTATTTTTTTTTAAAAACCGCGGTTAATATGTTTTTATCATTGTTAGTATTTTTTCTTATAATGTCTTCAATATTATTATAATTAATAAGTTCATATTCATTTTCATTCATAAAATTTATTAATGATTTTTCAGAAAAATGAAATAAATGTTCATTCGGCCTAAGGTGTCTCCATTTAGAAAACCATTCATCTGAAAAATTATGACACCAAGGAACCGAAATAACAACATACTTAGTTTTTAATTTTTTTACAAATGATATATCTTCAAAATGTTCTAAAGAGTCAAAAAAAGTTACAACATCTACCTCAATTTCTATAGATTCAGATAGTAAACATCCTTCAGGTAATTTATATCCTGATATATCATAACCGTAACATTTGTTTATCGTGTTTTTACAAACAGATAAAAAATCACCATTTCCATAACCGACATCAAGTATTGAATTTGGAATATGTCCAATACTCCCTATAATAAAACCATATCTTAAATAGGACATTCTAACACCCAATTCACCATATGTATTATAACTCCTCTCAATATATTCCGTGTCGTATTTTCTTTTGTTTATTACCGATTGTTTAATAACACCGTTGGGTAATTCTTTATAATTTTCTAACATTTTTTTAATTTATTAATTTCCAATTAAGTTTAGATTTGGCAAAATCTTTACTAGGTCTACAATATGTGTGAAAAAATAGTTCATTTTCAAAATTGAAAGAGTCAATCATCATTCTAAATGATGAATCCATACAATGAATTTCTTTAGCGTTCTCAATAAGAGTTAAGTAGTCAAAAACATTTTTCGTAAGTTCTGGTATAGGTCTAATAACTTTTTTATTTTTTAAAAATTCATTTCTAATATTAAAATTCCTAAAATTGTCATCATGTACAAAAATATATTCTTTTTTAATAAGATTAAATTTTTCAAAAAAAATTAATTCTCTTTTGAAATCTCTTTCACATTTAAAGTTATTCCATCTTTCATTGAAATCAATAGAATTACTTAAATAAAAATTTTCATCGAAGCTATGTGACATAAATTTATTAGTTAAAGTTATTCTTATAATGTCTTCTTTTTGTATTTTATTTTTTAAAATGTATTCATACACAAAATTGTCATTAGTCGCATAGTCTTGGTAACCTGAAATAAAATTTATGTTTTTTAAATCTCTAAACATAAATTTTAAACTTTCTAAGTTTTGTTTATGGGAAAAAATTAGATATTCTTCATCATCTCTAATAATTTTACGGAGCATACCGTTACAAATAAAAAAATCTCCAAGACCTAAATGAGGATATATATATTTCACGTTATTTTATTTTTTTAAAAACTCTATTATGACCAACACAAATTAATTCAACAAAATCAGTATCTGATTCTAATTTTTCTTTAACCGCATTACAAACGTCTATATGACCTTTAAATCTTCCCGGTTCGTTAGATAACGATTTAAAACAAGAAGAATCGTCTAAAACAACAAATCCGTCAACTTTTACAATTTGTTTTGTGAGTTCTATATCTGAAATAACACAATTGTAATCGTGACATCCGTCAATATAAACAATATCAAAAGATTTCATGTTAATTAACTTGGTTTTAATTTCGGTGTTAGTCGAGTCCCCTTTAATTAAATTAATATTTGAATCAAAATTCAAATTAAAATATTTAAATAAATCTTTAATTGTCTGTTCGTAATTAGTCTTTTCATAAATAGAAAATTTATCTCCCGAACTATCAAAAGGCGACGCACCATAAAATTCTACTTTTTTATCATAATTGTCTGATAACAATTTTATCAGACTAAGAACTTGACCTTTGTAAACCCCAATTTCTAAAAATTTGAATTCTTTTGGTTGTAATTTTATTAGTTCCCTCCACATAGTATGAAACGGTCTTTCACCATATCCTAAATTATTTTTTTCTATGTGGATTCTGTGTTTTAACAATAATTCATCTTTTAAAAATTCGGACATAAATGTTTGATATATTTTGTCCAAATTAGATTCTTTTTGATTTTCTAAAATTAAATTCATTTTTTAATAAATTGATGGTTGGAAATAATTATATTTTATTTTATCAGTTCCAAAATTTATACTTTTTAACTTATTTTTGATAAATAAGTTTGTCAAAATACTTTGGTCATATCTGTGTTCTTTGAAATTATTTATATTTGGTAGTCCACTCACGTTTTGTATTTCAGTTAAAATATTTTTATTTTTGGTAAATTCGTACCATTCTTCGACAAATTTTACGTTAAAATCGTTATTTTTTAATCCAACAACTCCGGCCTCTAATTGCACCGAATTATGATATTCGGGACTATCACATTCCATTAATACAAAAGTATCTCTTTTTGTCCACTGTCCATGATTATAACCTCTATTAACGAAAAAATAATCGTTATTTTTAAAATGTTCAACTATAGAATCAAAAAAAGGTTTTAATGGTAAATCAGTTGAATCAACATAAAGTAGTATATCTTCTTTACCAATTTTATTTAACTCATTTAATATTATAAAAGGTTTCCAAATGCAATACCCATATCCCCTTTTATACAATAGAATTTCTTTATGTTCTTCTAAAAATGATTTTGGTAAATCATCTTGGGTTAAATTAATTTGTTTATTAATACCAATTCTATCTAAATGATTTTTTAATTTATTTTGCGAATCAATAAAATTTCCTTTCGCAAAAGTTAAGACAATTATATTATCATACATAATATTTAAATTTTATTATTAATTAATTTTTTATGACTTTCATCATAATCAACATGGTGGGTTTGAGTTCCGTGCGAATTTAATTGGAAGTGTTTTATTAATCCACTGGTTAATTTCATTTTTTTATTTTTTATTAAATAGAAAAATGAAATTGCTCTTTCTTGAGCGTGACCACAATATTCATCCTCTTTTATTTCGTCTATTAATGGTTCAAACCAATTCATATATTCGTTAAAAATTTCTTTTTTAAATGTTATGTTATTAGTTGATGACCAAAATGAATCCGGATATGTTTTAACGATAGAATCAATAATATTTTTTACATCTAAGTTATGTATTTTTTTAATTGCCGGTAATACACTTCTAACCCAATTATTGTTATTAATAAAATGGTAATTATCTAATCTAATTGGAACATACCCAACCAAGTCACAATCTTCATTGAAGAAGTTATCTATTATTGTTTCAAACTGTTCTGATAATACTACATCGTATTCAATTAACGAAACATAATCTGTAGTCACCAAATTATTTTTCCAAATCATATACCATCCTGTAAATGCGGTAAAAAGAGGATAGTCTTCTAAATTTTCTTTAAAATTTCTTGCGATTAATACATTTTTTAAATTACTAATTTTGGAAACGTCTTTTTTACCAACAAAAACATAACAATAATCTTTTAAATTTTTAAATTTATTATTTTGTTCAAATTGTAAAAGAAGTTCTTGGTCGTGAATAAATATAAATGTTTTATGTGTCATTGTTTAATAAATTTTTTTAAATATTTTAAATTATCAATTACAAATGGAGTTAGGTTTTCTAAATAATCCTTCTCTTCTCTTTCTTTTCTTTCAGGCTCATTTTTTCTTGTTTGACTTTCTAAATGATATGCTACTAAATTACTATCACAATAATTAACATAACCTAAAGTTAGACATTTACAATTTAGTTCAAAATCTTCTAAATGTATATCATATTTTTCATTAAAATATCCACAAATTTCAAAAACTTTTTTTCTAATCATTAACAATGCTGCGGTAGAACCAAGAACATCGTGTAAATTAACTGAATGATTGTAATAATGTTTAGCACCAAAATGTTTTAAAACAAATACTTTAAACTTATCAAAAAACGGCGTAATACCATCATGTTGCACTGTATTATCTTCATAATGAAGTCTTGCGCCAACAGTTCCGGTATTTTTATTATTTTTAAATGTATTTAACATTCCATATATAACGTTATTTAACACAACAATATCATTATTACAAAATAGTAAAAACTCGTATTCACTGTTAACATGGTTTTTAACCACGTCATTATTTATTTTTGCAAAATTATAATAATCGTATTCTATTAATTTTATATTACCCAACTTTAATATATTAGTTTTAATATATTCTTTTTCATCAGGTTCAGAACCCGTATCGGCAATAAAAATGTCAAATAGATTAGAGTTACAATTTTGGTAGAAAGATTTAATACAATTCTCCAACATCTCAACTTTTCCTTTGGTTGGGATTATTACCGCTACTTTACCAATATTTTTTATTGGTCGTTCTTTAATTTGAGGTATATAAATTTTTTCAGGTTTTAAATCTAACGGTAGTTTACTTCCCCATTTTTCCAAAAATTTTGATTTTGATGTAAAAAACTCATGATTGGGTTGACCCACAGATTCGTGAGTAATTTCAAAAGAAGATGTAACACCTATTTTAATACCATCCAAATAATTAGGAATACAAAAAGAATGGTCATAAAAATGAAATCTACCTATAGTCTCATCAAAATTATGTTTAATTTTTCTTTTATCAAAAGAAATAAAAAGACCATCAATTGTTACAACGGAAACTAAAAAAGGTAATTTCGGAGAATACCTACTTAACCATTTCTTTTGTCCTTGAGGTTGATGATAAACTTGCCCAACCATAGTCTCTTTCATTTTCTCCCAGTAAATTCCTGATTCAGGAAAATAACAACTACCTGCCTTTCCGATTATGCCGAAGTCTGAATTATTAGAATAATCTTCTAATAATTTTTTACCCCAATTTTTTTCTAATTTTATATCATTATGACAACATACAACAATATCATATATCGATTCATTAATTCCTTTGTTGTAAATTTCAGCTAAAGAATATTGGTTATGATTTAAATATTCTAAGATTTGAACGTCTTTAATACCAACACTTTTAACTAAATGTTCTTTAAATTTAAGATTATAATCTAAATCTTTATGAGTGGAATAAATTATTGTTATCATATACCAGTACTTCCAAATCCGTTATTACCTCTATCTTTTTCAGGAAGAACATTCCTTTCAACCAAGTCAACCCACTTACCATTAACCACAGGACATAAAACCGCTTGCGCAATTTTCATCCCCTTTTTAATTGTAAATGGTTCTTTATTTGTGTTAAAAAGTATAACTTTAACCTCACCCAAATACCCGCTATCAACTGTGCCAGGTGAATTAAGACACATTAACCCTTGATTAATCGCTAACCCACTTTTACTTCTAACTTGAATTTCATATCCGTCTTTGATGTCAAAAGATAATCCTGTTGGAATTAACGCTCTTCCTAAACCTACAATAGTAATTTCTTCTGTAGAGTATAAATCAAACCCTGAATCCGATTCATAATTATAGTATGGTGATGTTGAATCGTCATTAACTCTATAATATCCCAATTCTAATTTTCCAGTATGGTTAATCATGTCAGACTCAAGAGCTTTGATATCGACACCGTATTCATCATAGATAATATCAAAATCAATATCTTCTTTATTGTCGGATAAATAACTATTAAGTTTATCCAAGTCTTCTTTTAATTTGTTAAAATCAGGTTCTTTAATCATTTTAAATCTTTTAATTTTTTAATTATTTCTATTAATACATTAACATCTTTTTCGCAATACTCTGAAATTTTTTCCAAACTTTTTTCACGCCAATAATATTCATGAATATTTTCTCCCGTAACCTCCCCATTTTTTGGCGTCTCAATTCCAAGACAAGAGCATAATAAATCCAATGAACCTATAGAACTATATGACCCGTATTGCCATATCTCTTTGGTGTCAATCGCCTTAACCTCCCAAGGTTTTGTGTCGTATGAAGGTAATATTGATGGTGGTAAAATACCATTAATAATCATTCTTTTTGCAAGGACAGGAATATCAAAGTTTTTTAAATTATGCCCACAAAGAAAGAAATCTAATTTACCACATCTATCAAGTAATTTTTGAACACCGATTAAGATTTCTTTTTCGTCATGACCTGAAAATGTTTGTTTTTTAACATCACCATTATCCATTACAAACGCAACACTAACACAAATAATTTTTGAAAATTCAGGTACAAGACCTGAACGTTTAGAAAACATATCATTAATGTTTAATGAGGAATCTTCAGGAAATCTTTTTTGAAACCAATCGAAGTATTTTTCAAATCTGTTGGCTAATTCAGGTTTTGATTCACCACAAGAATTAAAATCTTTACATCCTCCGACAGTTTCAATATCGATAAATAAAATTTTTGTTATTGGAATTTTTATCATTTTACTAAAGTTTTATACCAATCTGCTCTATTCTTTGTAACATTTTTAAGATGATATGTATCTTTAACTGTTTCATATAATCTATTACCCATGTCTTCAATCATATTTGGATTTTGAATTAATTTCTTAATGTATTTGTTCCAATCACTATGATTTCTTGATTCTTCAACTAATAAAGCGTTACCATTAACAAAGTTACCATCTTTTAATGAATGTGTCAAGTCAATTGTATAAGGACCCACTTTTGAAGCTATTAATGCTTTTTTATAGAAACCTGCTTCAATAACTTTTAATTGAGATTTAACTCGGTTGAAAATATGATTTTTAATTGGGGCTAAAGATATGTCAAACTTTGAATAGTTTTTAGCGTAAGATGTTACAGGTAAAGTCCAAACTCTTCTATAAGGTATTGTTGTATCAGAAGTATACTCTTCTTGTTTAAATTCTAATAAGAAATTTTTATAGTTTTCATCAACAATTTTATAATTGTTTGTAAATATTTCTTCATATCTTGCCCAAACAGTTTCATGTGGTTTAATATCTCTTTTCTTTTGTTCCCCCGTTTCTTTATTAATTTCCGTTACAGTTCCTCTAAGGTCAAATCCACATACAACGTATTGAACTTTATCATTAAACTCTGAGTTTTTAGAAACCATACCATCTAATAACATTAAATCGTGTAAGTGAGAAGAACCTCCTAACCAACCAATTCTAATCTTATCTGAAGGTAGTGTTGGCTCTTTAAATTGAGGTTCATCAGGATTTATTGCATTTGGAAAAACCTCAACGTTTTTATTTAATTTTCTAATTTCATCCGCAAATACCCTTGTAGTTGTTGTAACATAACTAGCGGCTCTAAGATTGGCCATAATTTTTTGGTCAATCTTGTTTTGAACAATTATGCTATGTATCGGATGTTCTTTTGTTGGTAACCAATAGTCGTCCAAGTCTACAATAACGACAATTCCCATAGATTTTAAATGATTGATTAAATTAGGTACTTGGTCATAATCTTGACCAACACTTCTGTGAATATGGACTATCTGATATTTTTTCCAAAAATTTATATCATTCGCTTTTGGTTCATAATCAATATCCACATGAAAATCATCGGGATACATATTTTGTAACATTACATGAGGGTCTACTGAACGGAACTTCCCAACTCCTGTTTTGTCTGAAGGGATAACTAAAACATTAATTTTTGACATAATTTTATTTTCTTTTATAAGAGAAAATATAATATATTAAGTTGTTTAAATCAATGTTATTATTATAGATTTATAATTATTTTATGTTATAAGATTTTTTTCTAAAAACTCGGACAATTTGTCTAAATTAAATTTATCTAACATTTTTTGTTTCGTTATTTTTATTTTTTCTTCAAAAAAATTATAATTGTTGTAAACTTCCAATATTTTTTTTGAAGCGTCATCAATATCTGGCTCGGCCCAATTAGATTTATTGTTTAGTTCAAGATATGCGTTATGACTTGCATCAATCTTTGTAAGATTATAATTAACTAATTGACAATTTTCGTCACAAAAGTCTAAATTACCTGAAAAATTTGTGCAAACAACAGGAATTTCTAAATTTATTGCCTCCATCATTGTTAACCCTAAACCTTCTGAACGATGTAAAGAAATATATAAATCAGCACTGTTAAATAAATCTGAAATTGATTCTCTATCTAATGTTTTATTAATTAAGATAATTCTATCATCTTTAAACTCGTTATGATTAATAAAATCATTGTCATTACAATTATGAGTTTTAATAATTAAAACAACGTTTTCATCATTATGAAACGTTTTTTTAAATGACTTAATTGTCGCAAAAGGATTTTTTCTACTAACATCACTACCGTAATCAAATGAAAATAGACAAACAAATTTACCATCAAACCCTAATTTTTTTTTAATATTATCTTTATTTTTTTTATCAAAAAAATCTGTAGGTATATTTAAAGTTTTTATGTTTTTGTTTAAAATATTTCTTTTAAAAGAATCTTCACAAAATTTGGAGATTGTCCAAATTTCATCAAATATTTTAGATTCTTTAATCCAAGTATCCGGAACATCGGGTAGTTCCCATGCCCATAATACAATATTATATTTATCTTTAATATAATTTTCACCAACAAGGTTTAAAAACTTTGTCTCAGGATTACATATTATTAAATTACTATTGAAATAATTAAATTCTTCATTTAACATATAATTTTTATCGTTAAATGAATTTGGGAGATTTATATTAAAAGGTATTTTAGATTTTTTAAGTGATTTTATCACACTTCTCATGATTTGACCTAATCCGCTATCAGTATTTCCATATCCATATAGATTAACACCTTTAAACTTTTTTAAAAATCTTTCAAAAAGATTATCATCAAAAAAACTATCGACAAATGGTTGATGACACCCAAAAGTATCATCATAAAATTCGTGTTCAAAAGAAAATTTTTTACAAATTTCAACATTAGGTATATTATATTTATTTATTTTTCTAATAAAATATGAAAAAAACAAATCTTCGTAGTTTTGGTCGATGTCCGATGGTTTAACACTAAATGAATTATAATTTTTTATAATTTCAATCATAGCGTTTACCGACCTTAAACTTAATCCTCCATTACCAAAATAAACATCAAAATCTAAATTATAGTCTTTTTTTATTGAGTCGGAATGTGCAGATGGTCCCCAAGGAGCACCAATATAATCCCATTCTAAAAAAGAGTTGTCAAATTCTTTAAAAATAAAAGTGTCTGATTGATAAATTAATACTTTCTCACAAGAAATTTTTTCCCAAAATTCCAAACTTAATAGAAGATTATTATATGAATTTCTATCTATTTTTTTGTTTTCTAAATTAATGATTTCAATATTAGGTGATATTTCTTTTTTTAAATTTTTAATTTCATTAAAATTATTGTTTCCGCAAAAAATAATATGACCCCACCCGTCACCCAACTTTTGTATAGTATTTTTTATTGTGAATTCAATCTGTTTGTTCCATCTAGTTTCAACTATTACAGATTTATTTTTAGAATTTTCAGATATTTTAGGGAAATTAGGTTCTAAATAACCTAATAATTTTTCACATAAATTATTAAATATTTTAATTTTATTCTCTTTATTTTTTAAAGATAACCATTTTTCATTTTTTTTATACAATCTATTTTCTTTACGTCCATAATTAAGATAATGGTGAGTAACTCTTTCTTTTGTTATTATCCCCGCTTTTTTTAAATCAGGATTATATTTCAAATATAATTTCCAATCAAAGTCTTCAGGTAAAGTTTTATAATTATCCATAATGTAAAATTTAATTTTTTAATGAAAAAAATAAATAAAAAATCCCCACCTTTTTATGTGAGGATTAAGATAGATTAATTAATCTTTTTATTGAACTTTTTTAATCTTAGTTAACTTACCTTCAAAAATATGTTTGCCAACTCTAAATGTAAAAACTTCATTTGATTTGGAAGTCGACTCCACCAATAAACCGTTTTCAGATAATACCTCTTCAATAGTTTCTCTAACAATTAATTTAATGGTACTAACATCTAATCCGACAGACTGTTGTTGTACTTGAGGTTTTGGTTGTGATTGACCAATTTGTTTCCCTGAAGCGTCTGTATTCATTAATCTAGCGGCCTTTTCGACTATATCAGTTGATATTGTAGGACCTGACATAGAATTTGGTTGAGATATTGGATGTTCAATCATTAATCTTTTAATCTCGTCCGGTAATTTTGAAGATAGCACTCTATCTTTTGTCATTTCTTGTGGAGGTCTTTGTTGAGGTATCGATGCTTCTTGTAGATATTCTTGAGGTAAAGAATATTTTGCCATTGGTGTTGAAAATTCTTGTACTTCAGGTACATTACCATTCATTGGCATTGAGTCCGCGCCAGCTCTCGGCATTTGTTTATGTTTATCCATTATTTGTTTGGATATCATTAATTTTGCTATTAAATCATTTTCTGTTTTCATGCTAAATATTCTTCTTCGTTATCATCAAATTTTGCGTTTATTATAACATTAACCATTCCTTTATCTCCGGCCAAATTGTAACCGGGTTTAACATCGTTAAATTTTTCGCCAGATGGTCTAAAAGATAATATCTTATCGACTCTAAATAATCTCCATCCTGGTAACGGTTGTTTTCCTTTATAACCTGTATGAGACGCTCCTTTTGAATCCCACGCTCTTAATACTGGGTTATCGGATTTACTATAACCAAAACATACGGGTTCAATTTCTCTTAATCCTCTACCTCCTGGTTCGTCTCCATCATAGTATATAATTATCTTATCTTTTTTCTTAATTGCATCAACAATAGAATCAATTGACGCTACTTCTAAGATAAGAGATTTTGCTATGTTGTAAAGTTTCATTACGCGCTTGGTGTAGTGTAAGGATTATTTGGTTTGTAATTGTTTAAAACAACTTCAGCCTTTCTTTCAAGAATATCCTGAATAGCTCCGGCCTCTTGATTATAAACATCTAAAAAATTACCCGTACCTTTTCCTTGGTCATCACCGTCAGCTAATGCGTCAGGATTTACTGAGGAATATTGATTGGTATTTTTAAAATCATTTTTCGGAAATAATTTCGCTCTTTCCGCATCTGCGATTTCGCTCAACTTATTTTTAGGTTGTTCAAAATTTAAAGGTTCTTGTGTTGGCATATTAAATTATTTTTTTGATTAAATTATTTATTCTTTTTACGTCTTCAGTGATTTTTAAATCATCTATACTACTACCGTGTTCTTTTGAGGGTCTGTTCATGCTTGATAGGTCTTTGTTTTTTTCGTGTGGAGCGATATATTGATTAGGTAAAACCGGTGATTTTACTTTTTTACCCAACTCGACCTCATCTCTCATACTACCCAAAGTTCTGTCAACCCATCCTTTAACATAATGACCTCCATTTAAAATAAATGGTAATTCATTTTCGTGACCATTAAAAGAATCAAACCAATTTTTCATTCTTTTAAGTTGTTGATATGTTGTGTGCCGAGAATCTCTTAGTTCTTTATTTCTTTTATATCCTTCAGTATTTTCATCAGCATTTTTCGCAGCATCAAAACATTGTTGTAAATATCCAACAACGTCTTCAGGTAATTCAACTCTCTCTCCGTATAAATCTTTATTCATCGGTATTTAAAGCTTTGATTAATTGATTAAGACTAATACCTTCTTTTTCGGCAATTTTTTTAATTGATTGTAAATTCTTAACTAATATTTTACTAATTGTTTTATCTTCTTTACTTACAACATCAGAGTCTCCTTTTGATTTTTTGGTTAGTATATCCTCAACCATTTTAATCATTTTTTGTTTTTGAGCCTCTTCGATACTATCTTTTTCTGTTAATCTTTGTTTCAATTTACCTTTTCTTTTTTTAGCCTTAGGTAATTTACCCAATTGTTTAGTTCTTTTAACTCTTTCTTCAGGGTCATCAATACCCATGTTTTTTAAAGTTTTTAAAGTTTCACTAAAGTCTTTATCCACAGTTTCTTCATATCCAAAAGCGTCCGAAAAATCAATTTCAGAAACAACATTATCTTTCTTATCTTTACTTTCACCCCAATATACACGATATCCTCTTGTTACAGGGTCGTTAGAAATTCTAGCGGTAACAATTGTTTGGTCCATAGTTTTCTTTGGAGCGAGTGTCATGTTATATAATGGAGTTTTTGAACCCAATAACCCACCGTCAGAATCGATTAATTCATCAATTTCTCCACCGTTTTCAACATTATCTAATTCTTTGTCTAAATCTTTTTTTGTGGGTTTATTCTTACCTTTTAAAAATTTGTTAACTATGGTTTTAACTTTTTTTTCATCCTTCTTATCAAATTCTTTTTTTGTTACTTTTTTCCTTGATTCTAATAAAGTATCAGCCACAGAATAGTATAATGAAATGGTATCTCCATTGTCCTTCATAAAGAAATGACAATTATTATAAAAATATTCTTTGTTATAACTAATCATATTATTTTTTATAAATAAATACTTCGCTTTAATGTATTTATCATAAAAAAGATGTCAAGTCAAAATATTAATCAATATGTTTATAACAATTTGTTTCCTAAGTTGTCATTAGACACTCAAGACATGTCTTTAACTTCGGATGAATTGGAGTTTAATCAGGAGGTTGTTTTTTCGCCATATTTGATTGCTCAAACATACGGGAACAAATTACCTTTTTATTTTGATACTAATAATAGTGTAACAACACAAAATTTAACTTTAATATATAAAAACTATAATCCAAATAATATATTTGTTTCACAAAACTACTATAATCCCGATGAAAAAGATTTAACTTGTTTTACTTCTTCAACATCCTGTGATATTGGTTTAACGGGAACTGACAATGGTTTAGTTACAGGTTTAACCGCTCAGACAATTACATTTACAAATGGACTTTTTTCTGATAGTTTAAAATTCGACAGATTACATTTTGATAGAAGATTTAAAATGTTTCAGGTGACAGGTTACACAAGTTCACCCAATATTATGTTTTCAGGATTCAATAAAACAATACTATATGAAGTTGTAAGTAAAAACTCTCCATTTGAGGGTAGATATGAGGAGCTTTACGGAGGATTTTATCAAGGGTTTTATAAATTATTTGGTTACGATTATGATATTTTTCCAGAAAGGATGAATAAAGGTTGGTCAGTTGAAATGATACTTAAGCCAAGATTTATTAATGAATTTTATCCCGAACCAAATGAAACAACATTAAATAATATTTACCCAAATAATAAAAACACATTCTTTTATTTTGGAACCAGAGCAGAAAACAAATTTTATCATCACGCGGATAAAACTCCAAATTGTTTTACAGGTTATACGAGAGTAACTTCAGAATTAACCGGCTTAACAACATGTGCTTGTTGTAATAAAATAATTACAAATAGTAGATGTATATACGTTTATCCACCAAGGTCTAAAGATAATGTTCACGACCCTCATGTTAATTATGGTTGTGATAGATGTAACGGTAATAAAGATATTAGTACTAGTTGTGGTTGTGGATGTAACGAAATTGCGTGCGAAACTTGTGGGTGGGAATGTCAATACCATAATTGTGAATCAATTATTTATCCAACTCCAACACCAACTCCTACCCCAACACCAACACCAAATAATTGTGTTGTGACTCCCCAATGTACACCTACTTGTACGGACTGTTCGGGATGTACTAATTGTTCTGATTGTGCGGTAACAGGATTTACCTCTATAGAAGATACTTGTGAAAAAGACCCATTATATGATAGTATGTCAAATGCGTTTTCACTTAAACTTTGTGGAGACATTAAAAATCCACAAATAGGTGTTAGATTTTTAAGATTTACAGGTGAATGTGTTACTACAGGAAGTTGCGAAACAACTGGGAAAACATGGAGCACGGGTTATACAATAACAGAATACTGTACTCCACCAATCTATCCTAGATGTGAAAAAGAAAACCCAAATTGGTTAAATGAAGAACATTGGTTTCAAATTAATGTTGTTTGGGAAAGGTATTCTTTTTGGGATAAATGTGATTTAAATTATAAAGGTGGATTGGGGGATATTACAAAAACCGCTTTTTTAAACTCATTAGCGAATAATTCGGTGTCGTTAATCGCTCCACCATATACAAATGGACAAGAAGAATCGTTACAGATAACACTAACAAATTTAAATAAAAAATGGTTAGAAGAGAAAAAATATAGAAATGGAAGATTAAAATTTTATGTTAATGGAAAATTACATTATACGGTTGAGAATTTTGAGGAAATAATTCCAAGAGCATTAAATACGGATAAAGAAAAACAAGTCGGAGTTCCGTTTAACGTATCTTGGGGTGGAGGGACTCAAGGGTTAAGAGAAAATTTAATTTTCTCATCTACGACATTACCAAACGGACCATACATACAAGACCCTGAGTTATTTCCAAATAATGTTTTATCGGCAACAACTCTTAGTGGTTTAAACACCAATATTTTAATTGAACAAAATTTTGCAGGTACTTTTGAGGGAGCAATATCCCAATTCAGAATGTATGTAACCCCTATGTCATCACCAGAGGTTAAACATAATTTTAATATTCTAAAAAATACATTTAGAATGTTTAACCCTGATTGTCCAGATTGCTCAACAATAAAATGCGTAGATGATTTTACATATGAAATAGAAGACGTTACAACCACTACAACAACAATAATTCCAACAACTCCATATGGTTTAGGTAGAGAATTAAAAATTGATGAAAGAGATAAAAAGTATTTAATAGAGAATAAATTAACTTTACCAAAAACCACGGTAACTCAAATGTATTGGGATGATAATGGGTGGTGGGGGAACCAAGGTAATACTCCTCAATGCGTTGGGTATTCTTGGGCTCATTTTATTGATGACGGTCCTATAAAACACTCAGGACCTAAACCAAACACAAATCCAACTTTAATATATAGAGAAGCTCAAAAAATTGATGAGTGGATGGGAGAAAATTATGATGGAACTTCGGTTAGAGCTGGAGCAAAATATTTAAAAAGTCAAAATAAGATTAGTTCTTATTTATGGGCATATAATTTAGATACATTAATTAAAACCGTATTAACTCAAGGACCTGTTGTTGTTGGGACAAATTGGTATAATGGAATGTTTTATCCTGATAAAAATGGTTTAATAAAAATATCAGGTAGAATTATGGGTGGTCATGCTTACGTAATTAATGGTATCGATACAAAAAAACAACTATTTAGAATTAAGAATAGTTGGGGTCGTTCATGGGGAGTTAAAGGTAGTGCGTTTATAAGTTTTGCTAACATGCAAAGATTAATTAATGAAAACGGTGAGATTTGTTTAGCGGTAGAAAATAAGTTTTAAGTATGAGTCAAAGTATTACAATAAAAAGTATTAATTATGAAGGTGAAATTGCAAACATCATTTTTAAACCTGCGGACGAATTAATTGCAATAAATTTAGGTAATCAAGTTTTACCTTTTATTTTCCAACCTTATTTGTTAGAACCACCAAGAACTGTTTATGGTACATATACAATTCTAGTTTTAGAATCTGATTGTCCTACTATTTTAAATGTACCAAAACCAACACCAACTCCTACACCAACAAATACTCCCACAAAAACACCTACACCAACACCAACTGCTACCCCAAGTCCAACGCCTACATACAACCCTTGTAATATACCTTCACCAACAAGAACGCCGACACCAACTAAAACTCCAACCCCAACCAATACTCCAACCCCATCAGTTACAAAAACTCCTTGTTACACACCAACCCCAACAAATACCTCAACTCCAACTCCTACCCCAACTCCTGTTTATTTTGCATACTTATTTATTGAACCAATTAGTGGTTCAACAAGTATTGGTCAATGGATGTTTGATTCAGGGTCTAATTTCTATGGATTTACAAATACATCTCAACCAACTCAAAACCAAACAATATTTAATTCCGACTTAAACAGATATGTTGATTTTACAGGATGGACTAACGGAGAATTTCCATCAATTATTAAACAAACCGTACCTCAAATAAGTGGTGGGGTTGATTCATTTGGAAATGCCAAAGTTAAATATAATTTCTTAACAACTCATGTGGTAGAGAATAGTATTGGAAGTAAAGCTTGGTATACTTGGATTATACCTACATCTTTAACTAATAACGAAACTCAAGTATTAATTGATGTTAATACCGCAGATAACCCTAATTTGTTTACAACAGTTGCTACTGAAGGAACGATAAACTCATATACATTTACATATACAGGGTCAACAATCCCTAATACAACTTATAAAGTTTATACAACTTTCCCAAATACAATATTCCAAATAACCGACTCTCAAAATATTTATTTCAGAGGTAATGCAACATCACCATAAGTATGAGTTTTAACTATAAGAACCCAATAACTCCGTTATATTCTTTAGGGAATATTAGTGTCAAAAGAGATAACGTTTTTGGTACTAATTTTAGTGTGCTATCAACTGGTGGTTTTATGGAGGTTTATGATATTGATGACCTTTATTTTACAATACCTCCATCTACGGTGGGTCTTGTAGAGTACACTGGAAATACGATACCAATACAATTAAATGTTAGTAATGGTTCTCTATTTTCATTTAATGTATTAACTTTAAATTCAGACAATATATCTTCAGGTAGAAGAAGAATTGGTATGTTGGCGTATGTTATTAATCAAGACCAAGTATATCAATTTCAAATACCAAATTATTATAATTTATGGACGGCAGCAACCGCAACAGGAGCGGTAGGTCCTGGTGGTCCAACGGCAGTATTTTCTGATTTTGGAACAACAATAAAAAGTAATACTCAAGTAGGTATTAATTTTATTTCCGCTTGGACGGCAAATACAATTGAGGGTATTAGTGGAGAAACATTTACAACCGCAAATTGGAAAAAATTTAATCCATCTGCAACTATCACCGCAACTTGTTACAATCAAATAATTACTAAAGAATTAATAGGTTGTGATTTATCAGGTATAACATTATCTTCAGATATTACTCCAAACTCAGATAACACTATAAATTTGGGAACGGGTATTAAAAGATTTAGAAACATAAATACCGTTAGTGGAACAAGTACTTATTGGTCATCGACAGTTAAAGTTATAACTCCCGAGATTGATTTAGGTTTAGATTCTTCGGGTAATACAAGAACAATAACCGCCGATAGCTCAATAATACAATATGATATTTTAAACGGTGGAAATTTTTAAAAAAAAATAAACGATATATTTATAAAGTAAAAAATAATGGCAACAAGACAAACACGGTTAATAACCAAAAACTCGTTAACATCAAATCAACCTCTATCGGGGGCAACCGCATTAAAAGGTGAAGCGGTAGTAAACTTATTTGACGGTATACTATATTACTCAGGCGCGAGCGGAGGAGGATTTGTATCATCGGATAATCCAACATCAGGCTTTTTTGAGGTGGGTTCAAACCTATATCAATTAAAAATTAGAGATAAAATAACATCTTATAGCGGAGTAACCAATTTATCAGGTCAATTCCTTTCAGGCACATCAACAGGATTTGTTTTAGCTCCAATATCTTCTATTCAGGGTGTTGATAGACATGTTACGGGTTTTACTTACGACCCAAATACAAATTCGTTCACAATAACTCAAAGTGAAGGAGGTCCTACAAAAACCGCTTCATTTGACTCAGTGTCAGGGTTAACTATTAACGGTAATTTGACTGTAACAGGAAATACTGTATTATCTTCAATTACTGGTGGTAGTACAACAATTAATGGTAATTTAACTGTAACAGGAAATACTAATTTAAGTGGTACAACTTTATATGACGAAACTGTTTCGGGGACAAATCCTCTAGAAATTATAAATTTAAATTATTTAACGGGATACGTACAAACCACTGATGTTTATGTAACCGGCGCAACTTACACACCCGCAACAAATGATACGGATTATACAAGTTGGTTATTACAATATCACGGTACTCCAATAGGAAGTCCTCACTCTTTCTCAGGTGAGAACACATTTGTAACTGGTGGTACTTATAGTTTAGGAACAATTACCTTTAACTATAACGATAGTGGTAAACCCGCTTTTACAGTAACAGGTATTGACGGAACTGATACATACGTAACAGGAGGTACAATATCAACATACCCTTCAACAAGTAATATTACAGGTCAAACTCAATTATCTTATAATAATCCTGAGGCTGGAGGTCCTTATTATTTACCTTATAGTGATGTATTTGTAACAGGTTTTACTTACTCTAATAACACATTTACAATTAAAGATAATAGTGGTAACACTTATTCTGATGTTATTAATACCGTTACAGGTTTAACTGTTAATGGTAATTTAACGGTAACAGGTTTAGGTACTAATAGAGTTGTTTATACAACAACAGGTGGTTTATTAACAACTGAAAGTAATTTTGGATATAATGATGGAACAGATACTTTATCGGTTCAAAACATTGATGCGAGTGGAGATGTTACAGTCCAAGGTTCATTAACGGTTTTCGGACCTAGTATATCCGCATTTACTACTAACTTATATGTTGAAGACCCTAACATTTATTTGAACTATAACCCAACAGGTTCTACAACTGTAACTTCAGTTAATGCCGGTTTTACAATTCAAGATGGTAATGGAGTTTCTAGTGGAGATGTTAATTTTGATATTATTAGATTACAAAATTTAACAGGATTAACATCAAACAATGTTCCAAATGTTTCAGAATATACCTCCCCAACAGGGTATTCTAATAGAGGTTGGATAACTCAATTAAATGATATCGTTATTAGAAGTACTGATGTCACCGATGAAATAACTCCGCCATCATCAATTAATGGTGTTAGGGTATTGGCAGAATTTGACGTACTCGATGGGGGTCAATATTGATGCAATAACTTTATATTTAAAAAAGGGAAGAATTTACTTCCCTTTTTTATTTTATACATATTTATTAAGTGAGGTTATATAACCTAATAACGTGACTCTATATAGAGATTTTTAATGGCGAATAGAAAAACAACCTTTCTTTTAAGAAGGTCAAATGTTATTGATAAGATACCTGATTTAACAGGTCTTACAATTGGTGAATTAGCGGTTAACACTGCCGATGCAAAACTTTACACAATATATACAAGTGGAACAACTGGTGCTACTGAAGTTAGACAAATTGGTTGGGATAGACTATCAATAATTTCAGGAGGCACCGTTTCAGGTAATACTATATTCACTTCGGGAGTCACGGGAAATTCATTTAATATATTTTCAACACCTGTAAATAATAATACAAACTCACAAATTTTAACAAGAAATTCCACAACTGGTAATGTTGAATATAGGACCCTTTCAAGTATAACAGGTGATTACTTACCATTATCAGGAGGTACTGTAACGGGAGGAGTGGTATTTACTTCGGGTATTACGGCAAATACTATATCTAATGTTCAGTATATAGATTTTAATAAAACCGCCAGTACGACTCATGTTGAGGGTAGAGTTCATTGGAATAATGATATTAAAAGTTTGGAGATTGATACCGAAAATCCTGAAGTTCAATTAGAAGTTGGTCATGAATTAGTTCTTAGAGTTGTTAATAAAACCGGAGCTGACATCCCAAAAGGAAGAGCGGTTTATATAGATGGTGAACAAGGTCAAAGACCAACAATTAGATTAGCGAGTTTTACTGCTGATACTACGTCTGCGTCGGTAGTTGGTTTAACAATGGCACAAATAAGTAACAATAATAATGGATATGTTATTTTAAATGGTTTGTTAGTCGGAAGTATTTCTGAACCGTTAGATACAAGTTCATATAGTGCGGGAACACCATTATATCTTTTAACCGGAGGAACATTAACAGATATAAAACCTCAAGCTCCTGACCACGATGTTAGAATTGGTAAGGTAGTTGTTTCAAACGCAACAACAGGTTCAATATACGTTCAAGTCCAAAACGGATACGAATTAGATGAGCTACACGATGTTAGGATAACAAATAAGACATTTGGGGATATTATAACTCTAAGTGCTTATAACGGAAATGATGTTTGGGTTAATTCAAAAACTTTAAATGGTTCTTATACAATAACAGGAAGTACATCGATTAATAACGGGTTATTTGTAACGGGTAACACAACTTTACAATCGTTTACCGCGGGAACAGGAACAATTAATGGTAATTTAACTGTTACGGGAAATACAAACGTAAGAGATGTCACAGGTACTACAGGGACGTTTAATGGAAATTTATTAGTTACCGGTACGTCAAGTGCGTCAACGGTTACCATAACGTCAACCCCGACAAGTGGTATAACATCCACCCAAATTTTAGTAAGAAATTCAACAACAGGTGTTGTTGAGTATACCGATAATACGTCACCAACCATATTTAATTATGGTTTGGCTTACGCATTTAGTACATCAAATATAACAGTTTAATAAAAAAATAAAAAATATAAATTATGCCAGCAAACGTACAACCAATTTACACAAGAGAACCTGACGTACAATGGACGATTTCAGCGATGACAGTTGCCAACACAACAAAAGATTTAACGGGAGGAACCATTTATTTAGCGTTTACTGCCGACACAACAAACGGTAGTTATGTGCAAAGAATTAGATTTAGACCATTAGGGACTAATAATAGTGCCACTGTTGCTAGGGTTTGGATAAATAACGGTTCAACAACGACTACCGCAGCAAATAATGCGTTAATAGACGAAATAACATTACCAACAATAACAAATTCTGAGGTAGCAGCACAGTCAAATTATGAATTACCTCTAAATTTTGGACTAGCACCTAGTGATAGAATTTATGTCACACTTGGTACCGCACCAAATTCTGCGGGATGGCAAGCAACGGTTATTGGGGGTAAATATTAAAAATACAATATTATGAAATATAGTTTATGTCAATTTGAATATGGTTATGAAGGACAATTTTATCAAATCTGTGATTTAAATAGTGAAATTGGATTTGTTAGGTTTTCTGATTTGGATGGGAATACTTTAGAATTAGTACCACCATACGGTTATTACATAGTTGATGGTGATTCACCAACACCGACTTGGGATTTAAATAATGATTGATTATTCTAATATATCACAAATAACAAACCATCAAACTTTTTTCGGTTTAGGTTCAACTGTTTGGCAGACTTGGCAAAAACCAAAAAATACAAATTTTGTCTTTATAACCGCAATAGGTGGAGGTGGTGGTGGAGGAGGTTCTACAAATAGTACCTCCCTATCAATTGCTGGAGGTGGTGGAGGAGGATGTTCATCAATATCAAAAATATTTGTTCCCTCTTTCTTGTTACCCGATACATTATATATAAATGTTGGTATGGGTGGAGCTGGAGGTGTAAATGCTGCCGGTTCTTCAGGTGGAATTTCGACCATTTCAATACAACCAAACACAACTTCTTCAAATGTTATTATTGAATCAGGAATTGTTGGTGCGGGGGGAGGTTCAAGAGGAACATCAACCGTAGGCAGCGGTACTGCCGGAACTGGAGGTACCGCGTTTGTAACATCAGAAGGATTCTTATCATCATTAGGTACTTGGTCAAGTTTTAATGGTATTTCAGGGGCAAATGGTGGTGCCCCAGGATTTAACGCCGGAGGGACTGTTACTGCTTTAAACACTTTCATATTGACAGGTGGTGGTGGTGGTGGCGGAAGAAGTACATCAAATGGGGGTGCCGGTGGTAGTATATTAGCAAATGGGGTTTTAGGTAGGTCGGCAGGAGGAACACCTACTAATGACGGAACAAATGGATTGATTACTATAAGACCAACACTTTTAACGTATTCATCAACAAAGTTTCCTTTTGCTGCAACAGGTGGTGCTGGAGGTGGTGGTGCAGGTCCCGCCGCTACGGGTGGTTCTGGTGGTAATGGTGAAATTGGGTGTGGTGGGGGAGGTGCCGGTGGTGGTGAAGAGGGTGCTGGTAATGGTGGTAGAGGAGGTAATGGAATTGTATTTATAACAACTTTTTAATTTTTTAATATATGATAGATTTTTTTAACTTACCAAATATAACAAATACACAAGTATTTTATGCTCAAGGAACGACTGTTTGGCAAATATGGCAAAAACCAAGAAATTGTAAATTTGTTCACTTGTTTGTATTAGGTGGTGGAGGTGGTGGTGGTGGAGGTAGAGGTGGTGGTAGTGCTCCTGCAACAGGTGGCGGAGGAGGGGCGTCTTCTTCTGTAACGACAGGATTTTTTACCGCAAACCTTATACCGGATAACCTTTATATTTTGGTAGGACCTGGTGGGACTTCAGGACCTGGTGGAGGTTCAGGAACAAACGGAACTGTGGGTGGTAATGGTTCATTATCATATGTTTCTGTAACAAATAGTGCGTCCGCAGCAAATGTTATTTTGGCCAGTGGAAACGCCGCGGCAACAGGAGGTTCAGGTGGGATTGCCGGACCTAACACGGTTGCTGGAGGAACTGCCGGGACATCGTTTACATCGACAAACGGATTATTGTCTAATTTGGGAATTGTAAATTCAATTGGTGGCCAAATTGGTCTTTCAGGTCAAAATCTTTCCGCTGGAGTTGACGTTACTATCACGGGTATAACATCTGGAGGTGCGGGAGGTGGTGGAGCTCAAAGTAGTGCTACGGTATACTCTGGAGGGTCAATAAACTCGTCAGGATTTATACCAAGAGTAAATGGTGGTGTTTTAGGTCTCGGTTCCAATGGTGGAACGGCCAATTCTGGATTTATTAGTTTAAACCCTTCTTCTTTATCAACATCAAAACAACCATTCTTAACCACAGGTGGTGCTGGAGGAGGGGGTTCAACAAATAATGGAGTTGGTACATTTACCGGTGGAACTGGAGGTAATGGTGGTTATGGCTCTGGCGGTGGAGGAGGTGGAGGAGCATATAGTAATACTGGAGGCGCCGGAGGTAGAGGTGGTAATGGTATTGTAATAATAACTTCTTGGTAAGATATTTATAATTAAATGCAAACAATAGAAATAACAGGAGCAACAGGGACAGGACCTTACGATGTTTATCTTTGTGATATAACATTAACATATTGTTTTTTAATTTCGGGTTCAACAACAATCCCACCAACCGTATCATTCGAATTACCATCGTCATTACCAAACCCTTTTCCTCCACCAGCGAATATATCTTTTACAGGTGCGGATTCAGTCATTGTTAAATTAGTCGATACATCAAGTGGATGTGAAAAATTCATATATTATGGTTGCCCTGTTAGTCCAACACCAACACCCACAATGACTCCAACCCCAACTCCTACACCTACTTCAACTTGTAGATGTATTACGGTATCTGCAAGTACAATCACAAATGGTGTGTTTTATTATACAGATTGTTTTGGGGTTACATTAGCGCCAATAACCGTAACTCAAAATACGATATCTTATTATTGTGGAACAAATCCAATCATTGTATCAGATTGTTCAGTTACTTTAGGGTCTCCTTGCGTATCAGGTTCTTGTCCTTAATTTTTATTAATCTATTCATATTTATTTGATTTTTTTTATTTTTAAAATAAAAAAATGTCAAAGATTTTTATTCAAATTGCATCTTATAGAGACCCACAATTAATTCCAACAATTAAAAGTATGTTGGAAAACGCAAAGAATCCACAAAATTTAGTTTTAGGTATTTGTAGACAATATCACCCTGATGATAAATTTGATGATTTATCAGAGTATAAAAATGATAAAAGATTCAGAGTTTTAAATGTTTTATACACAGAATCAAAAGGTGTTTGTTGGGCAAGAAATCAAGTCCAACAATTATATAAAAACGAAAAATATACATTACAAATTGACTCACACATGAGGTTCGCTCCAAATTGGGATGTTGAAATGATTAATATGGTTAGAGACCTTCAAAAGAAAGGTTATAAAAAACCATTATTAACAGGATATGTATCATCGTTTGACCCTGACAATGACCCAAATGGAAGAGTTAATGAACCTTGGAGAATGGTATTTGATAGATTTATCCCTGAAGGAGCGGTTTTCTTTTTACCTGAAACAATTCCAGATTGGAAAAATTTAACCGAACCAGTTACGACAAGATTTTATTCCGCTCACTATTGTTTTACTTTGGGACAATTTTCAAAAGAAGTTATTCATAATCCAAATTACTATTTTCACGGAGAAGAAATCTCAATTGCTGTGAGAGCTTATACTCATGGATATGATTTATTTCATCCTCATAAAGTTTTAATTTGGCACGAGTACACAAGAAAGAATCGTACAAAACAGTGGGATGATGACAAGGAGTGGTTTAAAAAGAACGACCAATCACACAAATTAAATAGACAACTATTCGGTATGGATGGTGAGGAAATGATTGATTTTGGTGAGTATGGTTTTGGTAAGGAAAGAACTTTAGAAGATTATGAAAAGTATGCAGGAATTAAATTTTCATTAAGAGGAGTTCAACAATATACTTTAGATAAAAATTACCCTCCTAATCCATATAATTACGAATCTCAAGAAGAATGGTTAAAAAGTTTCTCATCAATCTTTAAACATTGTATTGATGTTCACTTTAATCAAGTTCCTGAAAAAGATTATGATTTTTGGGTGGTAGCGTTTCATAATGAAAAAGATGAGACAATATATCGAAAAGATGCCGATATAAATGAAATAAACAGAATGATGACCGACCCTGACGGATATTGTAAAATATGGAGAGAATTTCAAACAACAATTAAACCAAAGTATTGGGTTGTTTGGCCATATAGTAAATCTAAGGGGTGGTGCGATAGATTAACAGGAAATTTATGAAAAAAATATTATTAACAATGTTGTTTTGGACTGATGGTCAAAGTCAGTCTACCAGAGAAAGAAATGTTAAATTTACGTTTCCAAAAATTATAGATTTAACCGAATTTTTAAATAAAAATAATATTGAATGCGAATTCAAACTATATGATTTTTCACCTATTAAAGTAATTTACGATTCAATTCATATACCTTACGAGTTAGGGGATTATAAACGGTCTGAAAAAATAAATCTAATATTAAAACAAAATGAAAATTTTGATTTTGTATTTATGTTTGATTGCGATACTTTTTTTAATGAATCTAATTTTTTACAAATATTAAACATTATTAATAATTTAGAAAAGGGGGATATTGTGACTTTTGATGCTGCAAAACTAAAAGAAGAGGATTTAGACTTAATATTTAAAACCGGCAACGTTGATGAAAAAACCACAGATTGGTGGTATGCGTATTCAGGTGAAAAAAAATACGGACCTTTAAACGGAAGAGCGGGTGGATTAGGTGGCGTTTTTATTTGTGATATAGATTTAATATTAGGTAATGGCGGGTTTGATGAAAAATATGTTGGTTGGGGTGGAGAAGATGGAGATATGTTGGATAGAATAATTAATTCAAAAAAACTTAATAGATTAACTCCGACTAGAGATTTTGCGCCTTATCATCTCCCACATTTTGTGGATTTAAATAACAAAAAATATAATAAAAGATTCAAATAATAAAAAAATTAAATTTATGAAAACACTTTTTATAACCTCTATTTATTCAAATCTTTGGGGCACTGAGTTTGGCGGAAGACCTAGTAGAGAGTATCATTATAGGATAAGTCTTCAAAACATTTTGAATATGAATCCCACAAAATGTGTTTGTTTCACTTCATCAGATGAAATAGAAAATCTAAAAAATGTATTCTATAATAATTTTAAAATGCCTCAAGAACAATTATCATTTGTAATTTTTGATTTACACAATACCAAATATTTTGATGAGATTAGAAAATTAAAAAATTTGGAGGAGATGAAAAGAACCGATAGATGTTATGAAATTCAGTATAATAAATTTATGTGGAAATATAACATAAATGAAATTTATAATTATGATAGGGTTTATTGGATTGACTCTGGATTATCTCATGGAGGTATTTTTCCTGAAAAATACCAAAAAGATAATAGTCGAGAAGGTCATTATAAAATAAGTTTATTTAGTCAAAAATATTTAAACCATTTAAATCAATTAACTTCAGATAAGATTCTTTTATTATCTAAAAATAATGAAGGACAATTTTTTTGGTCGCAACAAATACCCCAACATTATTATAAAGAATTTGATAGGTCTAAACATATTATCGGAGGTCTTTTTGGGGGAACACCAAAAAAATTTTTAGAATTTTGTGATAAGTTTGAAACTTTATTAATACAATTATTAAGAAATGAAAATCAATTATATATGGAAGAACTAATAATGTCTTGTCTATATTTTAATGAAAAAAATAATTTTACTTTATTGGAATTCGATGATTGGTATAAAAGAGAGCACCATAATGACCCTAATATAAAATATTTTTATAATATGTTTGAATTATGATTACATTAGTTACGGGTCTTTGGGATATAAAAAGAGATAGTCTTTCTGAAGGGTGGTCTCGTTCATTCGAGCATTACAAACAAAAATTTTCAGAACTACTTAAAGTAGAAAATAATATGATTATATTCGGTGACCCCGAGTTAGAGTCATTTGTTTGGGAACATAGAGGTAAAGAAAATACACAGTTTATTGTAAGATATCAATCTTGGTTTAAGACCAACGAATATTATGAATTAATTCAAAAGATTAGAAACAATCCAGAATGGTTTAATCAAGTAGGTTGGTTAACAAATTCCACTCAAGCAAAACTTGAGATGTATAACCCACTTGTAATGTCAAAGATGTTTTTATTACATGATGCGAAAATACTTGATAGGTTTAATTCCGAATATCTATTTTGGATTGATGCTGGTCTTACAAACACTGTTCACCCTGGTTATTTTACTCACGACAAAGTTTTAGAGAAGTTGCCAAAATACGTTAATAACTTTAACTTTGTTTGTTTTCCTTATGAAGCAAATACCGAAATTCATGGGTTCAAATTTGATAAGATGAATGACTATTCAGGTAAGAAAGTTGATAAGGTTGCTAGAGGAGGATTTTTTGGTGGTAGAAAAGAATCAATAACCGAAATTAATAATCTATATTACAATTTATTAGTTGAGACATTAAACAATGGTTTAATGGGTACTGAAGAAAGTTTATTTACAATTCTATTATACAAATACCCAAACACATTTAGTTATTCTGAAATAGAAGGTAATGGTCTTATGGGTAAATTTTTTGAGGATTTAAAAAACGATTCTGTGGTCGTCAAATCGGAAAAACCAATTAGACAAGAGATTAAAAATATTGATACGAGTAAGGTTGGTTTATATGTTATTACATTTAATTCACCAAATCAGTTTGAGACATTAATTAAATCAATGTTAGAATATGACTCTGATTTTATAACAAAAACAAAAAAGTTTTTACTTGACAACTCAACAGATTTATCAACAACTCCAAGATATAAACAATTATGTGAGCAATATGGTTTTGAACACATAAAGAAAGATAATTTGGGAATTTGTGGTGGAAGGCAATTTGTGTCTGACCATTTTAATGAATCTGATTTAGATATAATGGCGTGGAGCGAAGATGATATGTTTTTTCAAAACAAACCTAATGAAACTTGTAGAAATGGGTTTAATAGATACACATCAAATTTATATCAAAAATGTTTAGATATTTTAAAGAAAGAAAATTTTGATTTTTTAAAAATAAACTTCACGGAATTCTACGGAGATAATTCAACTTGTTGGCCGTGGTATAATGTTCCGCAAGATTTTAGACAAAAACATTGGCCAAATAAACCAAATCTTCCTGTGCAAGGTTTAGACCCCGATTCTCCTTTGTCGAAATATAAACATATTAAATCTTATAAAGGTTTACCTTATGTTAGTGGTGACATTTATTATTGTAATTGGACTCATTTTATAACAAAAGAAGGTAATAGAAAAATGTTTCAAGAAACAAAATGGGATAGACCATTTGAACAAACTTGGATGAGTCATATATATCAAGAAACAATTAAAAGTAAAATTAACCCTGGTTTATTACTATTAACACCAATTGAGCATAACCGTTTTGAACACTATGACGGTAAATTAAGAAAAGAAAGTTAATCTATTTATTTTACATTATTAAAGTATTTATATGATAAAAAGATAGATGGATTTTTTTATCAAAAAAAATAGTACTCTCCCACTTTTAAAATTACAGGTCGTAAAGAATGGTCGTAACGATTATGATAATTTTATGAAAACCATAGAATTATCAGCAATCTTCTTTTCAATGGTCGATATTGAAACGGGAGTTGCTAAGATAAGTTCAAGACCCGCAGGATTTGTAGAAAAAACTTTTATTGACCCAAACGCAGAACCTGAATATTATATTTACTATCAATTTACAAATAGAGATACAAATAAAGTAGGTAGATATGAAGGTCAGTTTATGTTAAGAAATGATGACGGAGTTTTAATATTACCTATTAGAGAAAAACTTTTTATTAATATTCAAGAGTCATTTATCGCGGATGATTTACCATATGAGAATTGTTATACATCAGAATTTCCTTGTTGCGTTAACGGACCTTATACAACAACTACAACAACGACTCCGTGTCCAAGTTGTCCAACTTGTCCTGAACCAACTCAAACTCCTATAACAACTACTACAACAACAATTATCCCTATAACAACTACTACGACAACAATAAATATAACTGAAACGCCAACTCAAACTCCTACAGTAACTCCAACTCCTACAATAACACCAAGTCCGACACCGGCACCTCAAAACGATTTGATGTTTATGTTTATTCCTGAAGGTGATATAGAATTTGTATTAATACCTGACGGTGATTTAGGAGTTTTTGATTTACCAATTGATGATTTAGGTTTTGAATTTTTATAAAAAAGAAAATAAATGAATATTTATAAATAAAAAAATGGCAATAGGAATTAGAATAACGAGTAATAATTTAAATGGTAAAGTTGCTAATGTGACTTTTAATCCATCGACTGGTGGTACAATAAATATTGGTGATGTGACAATTCCGTTTAATTATATAACAGAATTTCCTTATGGAACATATCAAGTTTATGTTCCGTTTTATGACTACACTTATGATTTAACAATTAATCAACCTGTTGATGTTAAATCTTTTGTATTTGTGTCAAAAACAACCACAAATAATAATAATGGTATTGTTAATTTAAATTATGGTGATTTAACCGCAACGGTATTTAATTTAGGAATCGATAGCACGGGATGGTATATAAATGATTTATATCCGATAACAAATTCAGGTTACGCAATATATTTTCAAAACGATAATACTTGTGATTTACAATGGGTTGTTTTTATAGATTCAGAAGGTAATGTAATTGAAAGTTATCAAACTAATTGTAATTGTGATTACGATTATAATATTTTAGGAGGTAAATACGCAACGTTTGAAGATTACTATAATCGTGTTTTAAAAATTTTTAATGGTAAAGAAATTACTACACTTAGTCCTGATGATGAAAATGAAGCGTATTTTACAGTTGATGATTATGATGGTGTATTATCAAATAATAATATTATTGTTGCAAAACAAAACCTTTCTGCCAACACATTTACGTTAAATATTTTAAATAATAATACTTTAATTCCTTTTGGAGATGTTTATACCTACTCAACAGGGTTTATGGATTTTTCAACATATTTTGACGGTAATTTTATACGTATTAGAAAATATAATAATTCTTTAAGTTCATTTGAATATATTAAAATATATGATGGTTCAAATGGTAATTTATTACAAAATATCGATTTAACAACAAATATCTATAATCAAGATAGATATTCATTTTATGGTAATAATAAATTGATTGAAATCTATTGGAACAATTCCGACAGTAGTATTGATTATTTAATAATACATTATGACGGTAACACAAATACATTAAATACCACAACACATAATAGGTTAAATTATCTGGGTTATCCTGATTTAACAACAAATGAAAATCTATATCCAAATAATGGTGGTTCGGATTCTTTTAGTTTAATGATATATGATAATTCAGGAAGTTACAATGGTATTGGAACTTCCGTTAGTTATTGTGATATATTATACATGTTAAGTGGGGATACAAACATTCAAACATTCACTTTTCAAAATAGCGGAGTCCAAGATAAAACAATTAGAACATATGTTTCATTAAATGATAATATTTTTGTTCCTTGCGACAATGGTGATGGAAAAGTTTCAATATTAAGTATTACAAGTTCAGGTATAAACTATCATGACACAAATCTTTTAATGTCTAGTAATCCTCAAGTTAGTGATATGGTTGAATGTGGAAATGGTTTTGTTGGTTCATTTTTTGATGATACTAATTATACTCAAATGAGTTTAATACATATAACAGAAACCGGAACTTTAGGAGATGTTATTAACGGTATTAATTTGACAGGGGTGTATCAAAGAAATGTAGAATATTACGGTAATTTATATCATTTTAGACCTTACACAGGTGATACTTATTATATAATTCCAAACTCATCTTCTTTTCAAATAGGTAATTTTACAGGTAGTACGGTTAATCCTTATAATCCACAAACTTCATTTAAAGAAGATTTTTTAAGAAGAGGTAATTTATTATATATTGATTATACCAATTCTCAGTGTTGTTTATTAACTGAAAGCGGTCTTACCTCAACTTTTAATTTACCTATTGGTTCGGCTGGGTATTCTGTAAGTGTTGGAGAAACCACATTTATGTATGTTTATAATGATAGTATCACTAATTTTATAACAATAAATCTGTACGATTTCAATTTCAATCTATTAAATAGTCAAATAACCACTTTTACAAATATATGGACTACTGATTCTTGTAATGATAATCACGTATTAATAATTAATGAAAATAATAAATATTATATTTATTTGGTTTCTGAAAATGAAATAACTTATAAAGAATTGTCGGATAATGATTCGTATAGAACGTTCAATGATTATGTTTGGTGGGATTAAAAAAAAATAAAAAAATATGATAACAACAGTAAGAATTAATGTAGAAAAATTAAAAAACTCCTTGTTGAACTACTCAACAACAGTTCACCTCAATGAAGGTTCGACTTATTTAGATTTAAAAGAAAAATTATATTCGATGGTAAATCTTGATAAATCTTTTGAGGTTGATAAATCGTCAATTTATGTTAAAAACAAAGAAGTAAAATATGATGAAGTAGTATCAACCGAAAATAAAATCTTATATAATGTAACGGTTAAATAAAATTTAATAAAAATTAATAAAATGTCTTAATAATAAACCCCAATTTTTGTTGGGGTTTTATTTTTTTATATAAACAAATATAATCCAATGATATTTATATCATAAAAAGACTTCATGGCAAATATAAAGATATCGGCGTTACCAAGTGTCCAACCAAGTGGTTATACGAATGACGATTTATTGGTAATAGTAAATTATGACGTTTCAAGTGGGACAACAAAGAATACACCTTTAAGTGGATTAACTTCTTATATATTAAGTGGAGTAACATTTCCAACAGATTATCTTCCGTTAAGTGGTGGGACAGTTACAGGTGATACAATATTTAATCAAGGTTTAACCGCAACAACAATATCCGCATCAACATACTTAGGACTACCTTTAGATGTTTATGTTACGGGGGGAACTTATTCTGGAGGAACAATAACGTTTACAAATAATAGTGGTGGAACATTTCCTGTATCAGGAATAACTTCAAATGAGGGAAATCAATGGTTAATACCAACTGGAGATACCGTTACCGTTAATTCAAATTATCAATATTTCATATATGGTGATATAATAGTTCAGGGTACTTTAATACTCGAAACTAATAGTCAGTTAGTAGTTGTTAATGGAGATGTTATAAATAGTGGAGGAACAATCACAAATAACGGAACAATATCCGATATTGAAATTCCTTTATTTGATACGAAAGTTACTGGTGGAACGTATTCTGCCGGAACAATAACATTTACAAATAATAGTGGGGGAACTTTCACGGTTACAGGAATTACCGCAACTGGCGGAGGAACATTTACTGGAGGAACGGTTAGTGGAGATACAATTTTTAGTAGTGGATTAACCGCAACTACGATATCCGCATCAACATACTTAGGTTTGCCTTTAGATATATATGTGACCGGAGGTACATATAGTGCTAGTTCATCTACAATTATATTTACAAATAATTCCGGTGGTACTTTTGATGTCACGGGAGTGACTGCTTCGGGTGGAGGAACATTTACAGGAGGAACTGTAACTGGGGAAACAATATTTCAAAGTGGGATAACCGCAACAACAATTTCAGCAACATCTTTAACAGTTGATTATATTGATTTTAATATAACCGCAAATACCACTCATCAGGAAGGAAGAATTCATTGGAATGATGCTCTAAAAACTTTAGAGGTTGATACAGAAAATGCCGGTGTGCAACTAAAAGTGGGACATGAATTAGTTGTGAGAGTTAACAATCAGACTGGTTCACCAATTCCAAAAGGAAGTGCGGTTTATATAAACGGAGAACAAGGACAAAGACCCACAATAACTTTGGCAAGTTTTACGGCAGATAGTACATCCGCAGCAGTTGTTGGTCTAACAATGACTCAAATAAATAACAATAATAATGGTTATGTAATTGTTGGGGGTGTATTAGAAGGTCTTGACACCTCTTCTTATACCGCAGGAACGCCATTGTATCTTTATACAGGAGGAACCTTAACTTCAACAAAGCCACAAGCCCCTGACCATGATGTTAGAATTGGTAAGGTAGTTGTTTCAAACGCAACAACAGGTTCTATATATGTTTCCATTCAAAATGGTTATGAATTAGATGAATTACATGATGCTAGAATTACAAATAAATCTGTTGGAGATTTATTAACAGTTAGTGGGTATAACGGATATGATTTATGGGTTAATTCAAAAACATTAAACGGTTCATATACAATAACCGGAGATACTACGATAGGTCAAGGATTAACCGCGACAACAATATCGGGAGGAACAATATATGGTAGTGGTTTGGGTTTAATAAATATTCCTATTTCTGGTGTTACCAATCTACAAACATCATTAAATAATAAATTTGATATAACAGGTGGAACTATTAATGGAAATTTAACTGTAACCGGAAATACAAATTTACAAACATTTACTGCGGGAACAGGAACTATTAACGGTAATTTAACTGTAACAGGAAATACTATTTTAACATCCGTTACAGGAAATAGTTTAAATATAACCGGAAATACAATAATATCTTCTTTTACAGGAGGTTCGGGAACAATTAACGGTAATTTAAATGTAACTGGAAATACCTCAATGACAGGAACATTAAATGTTACGGGTAATACAAACGTGAGAGCGTTTACAGGTACTACGGGATATTTTTCTGGAACAGGTCAGAACGTGTTAACAGTTATTGGTTCAGGTAATAGCACATCGTCACCAATATTTTCGGTTATAGGAAATGGAACTAGCGCGGAATTATTTAGTGTTACAGATTCTTTTTCAGGTTCGTTATTTTCGGTTAACGATATTTCAGGATTATCGATATTAGATGTTAACTCTGATAGTACAATTTTGATGGGTAATTATTTAGCTCCGTCATTAAACACAACAACAAGAACAAGTCTAACCGCAGGAACTACCACGGTTTATTCAATACCGACAAGTGCCTATACAGGAGCGTTTTTTGATTATACTTTAATTAGTACGGGAAGCACAGGTGCTAGAGCGGGAACGATAATGTCAATATGGAGTGGGTCAAGCTCTCAGTTTACTGAGGTTTCAACTAACGATATTGGTGTTACAACTGGAGTTACTTTCACAGTTGCGGTTTCAGGAAATAATGCGGTGTTAAGTAGTTCGGCAACAACAACGGGTTGGACATTAAAAACAATAGTTAGAAGTATATGAGTTTTAGTTACGGACAAAAAATAGTAACAAATGGATTGGTTTTATATCTAGATGCCGCAAATATTAGGTCATACCCAAAAACCGGAAATACTTGGTATGATTTAAGTATTGGTACTAATACTGGTACTTTAAATAGTGGTTCAACATTTAATACCTCAAATGGTGGTAGTATTGTTTTTGATGGTACAGATGATAATGTAAATTGTGGAAACAATTCAATATTAGATGTTGGAAATAACATTACGGTAAACGCTTGGATTTTTTTACCGAGTACTGGTGCGACAACAGGTTATAGACCGATAGTATCTAAAGTTGTTAGTGGAGCCACTGTTGGTTGGGAAATGGGTGTTAGTATTGGAAAATTAAGATGTGTCTTCAGGCCGACCTCAAATATTATAGACCTTACTGGACCTGATTTATCTATAGGTGTTTGGCAAATGTGTACATTTAGTTATGATAACTTAACCACTAAGTTATATCTAAATGGGGTTTTAAGAACCTCAACATCAAGTGGTGGTCCTGTTATATTAGATTCATCACAACCATTTCAAATAGCGACAAGAGGAATCGGAGGAAATACGTTTTTAGGTAGGATATCACAAGTCTCGATGTATAATCGAGCCTTATCTTCATCAGAAATTTTACAAAACTATAATTCGACAAAAGCGAGATTTCAATTATGAGCGGAAGTATTGTAAGTTCAAAAATAGTTACAAATGGATTAGTATTATACTTAGACGCGGTTAATACTCTTTCGTATCCAAAAACCGGAAATACTTGGTATGATTTAACAACCAATGGGTTTATTGGTCAACTAAACAACACCCCCTTATTTGTAACAACAGGTGGAACTTCTTTTTCTTTTGACGGTACCAATGAAAATGTTAATTTAGGTAATCTGTCATCACTTTCTTTTACTAGTGGGACATTTTCCGTTGAGATTTGGGTTAATGTTCCAAGTAGTTGGTCTGGACCTGCAAACATAAATCAATATCCTAATTTAATTAGTAAAGGAGCTAACGCTGGATGGGACACAAATGGGTGGTCATTACATTGTTTTAGAGGGGTGTTAAGTTCTGACCCCAAAGTTATTGGGTTAGGGATTAAAAATGGGTCTAATCTTGTTACATCATCCACACAAATAACATTAGAAAATACAGATTTAGATAGATTCATATGTGTATCAGTAACTATGGATTTAACCTCTATTAAAATTTTTAAAAACGGAATACTTAATAAAACGGTAACATCTTTAACTTCGCCATTAGGAAACCCTTTAGTAGGTCCTGCGGAAAATTCATCAAATGTTGTTATCGCAAGCGGTCCATCGTCACAATATTTTCCTGGTAAGATATCTAACATTAAATTATATGATAGAAAATTAAGTGATTCTGAAGTTTTACAAAATTATAACTCAACTAAAGTAAGATATATTTAATTAATATGGAAACACAATTATACGAGAATAGAAAATTTATGATATTTAATGTATCTGAATTAGAATTAATAGATTTTACACAAGTATGTGAAACTTCAATTGACACGGTTAGAAAAAGTGTTGATGGTGATAAAACATTTGTTAAATGGGACACCGAAGGAATTCCTTCATCAGTGGATAGTTTAACAACTAAAGAAGGTCCTTATACTTATGAAGAAATTTTAAACATACTATCAACTTCAGAATGGACTGATGTAACAATAATATGAGTACAGTAGGAAATTGGCAAGGTCCAAAAATAGTTAAAGAGGAGTTAGTTTTATATTTAGATGCGGGTTCTCCCAATTCTTATTTTGATAAAACAAGCACAACTTGGAGAGATATTAGTGGATATGGTAACAACGCCACATTACTAAATGGGGTAACGTATAGTTCAAATAATGGCGGTGTTTTTATTTTTGACGGTACTGATGATGCGGCCAGAGTCTCACCAAACGCAATCTATAGAAATTTTACAAATGCAACTTTTAGTATATGGTGTACATTCTCAACACTATCTACTAATAGTATCTATACTTTAATAAATAATGGAATCCAATCAACTGATAGTCATTTTTGGTTATATTATGATAATAGGACTTCATTACCATCTAATGTTAATAGAATAGGTTTTGAGTGGGGTAATGGCACTAATAGAACTGGTTTACTATCAACATCAACTTTAATTCCTGTTTTAAATAATTGGTATAATATTGTGGCAACTTTTGATAACGGAACTTCAATAATTTATGTTAATGGAGTTGTGTTTGGTAGTGGTACAACATTAGTAACAACAATAGCCGGAGTTGCCGCGGCTCAAATATATACAGGAGGTTATTTTTCCGCCGGTCCTTCGGGAATACAATTATCTTGGCCGGGAAATTTAAATCAACATTTAATATATAGAAAAACATTATCTCAATCAGAAGTTTTACAAAACTACAACGTAACAAAATATAGATATTTATAACTTTAATATATTTATAATAAAATAAACATTACTGGACAGGGGAAGTAATTATGCCAAACGAATTAATAGTAAGAAACGGTTTTACAAGTCAAGGAAACTCATTTATAAACGGTACTTTGTCCGTAACAGGAAATACAACTTTACAGACAATTAATGTTACGACATTAGGTATTACAGGAACAACTACCACAAGAAGTATTATACCTGAATCAAATAATACTTATAATTTAGGAGCAACAAATAGAAGATGGAGTGGTGTTTATACAAGAGAAATAAGATTTTACGATGCTGACGGAACATCGGTAAATGACTACATAACTGTTAGCGCTCCAACAGATTTAGCTAGCTCTCCAAAACCAGCTTGGGCGTTAACTTTACCTCTATTAAGTGGTTCAACAAATAGTTTTTTAGGAGTATATAGTGGAGCATCAAACACGTCAAATACAACTTGGTTCTCATTATCAGGAGGAACAGGAATTTCCATATCTCAAACATCAAATGCTAGTGGAGGAACGATGACACTATCTTCTTCCCCAACCAGTTTTTATTCCGAACCATCATCAACTGCGGTTACGTGGAATGTAAGTGGTAATAGTACAAACTATAAACTAACCTTAACCGCAAACACAACATTAAATTTAAGTAATGTTAGAAATGGTGATTACGGAACAATTATTTTAACTCAAGATTCGGGAGGAAATAGAACGGTAACTTTAGGAACGGTTAACGGTGGCTCAGCAACACATAAAGTTGTTAATGGTGGCGCTGGTTTAGTTAGTTTAACCGCAACGGCAAACGCAATTGATATTCTATCTTTTACATACGATGGAACAAATATGTATTGGAATAAAGGTTTAAATTATACATAATAATGTCTAGACTATTTTTTAGTTCATTAAGTGGTGTTGATTACGGAGGAAGTATTGACCCGATAACTTTAAACCCAACGGTTTATTTTCAGGTGTTTGATACAAGTTATTTAACCCCGTCATCACCTTCTTCAGGAACTTCAATTACTGAAATTAGACAATACACGGCGGAAACTTATTCAGCAATTACCGCTGCGACCGATTGTGCCCCAACTTGGGATGTTTTGGGGGGTCAAAATTTACTTTATTTTCCCGCAATATATGGTTCTTGCTGGCCACCTCCTTGTGTTGCGACTTGTGATGGTAGTTATTATACAACGAATCAAAATATTAGTTTTATGTCTACAAGTGGGTATTCATTTACTCTTTATCTTGTAGTAAAACCGTTATCGGGAAGAACTGCTGATATTTCAAGTAATCTAAATTTTATATTAAACGATGACCCATTATATTTACCTTTACCAAGAACTTCAAATGTAGAATATATTGCGGTAGTCGATAATAAAGACATTTATTTAAAAACAGAAACAGATAATTATAACACAATACTAAATGTACCAATTGAGATTAACTCTGATGAAACCGAACTTCAGTCAAAAAATTTAAGAATCTTTTCAATTAGGGCTCAAGACACTAGAGATTTAATAAACAATTCCGTTTTTACGTATGTTAATGGAATACAGACAACCGCGATGACTCAGTCAACCGTTACAACAGGAACTACAATAGGAATTGATTTTTCTTTAGGAGGAGTAAATCCAACCAATAGTATTGTAGAGGAATTATATCAAGGTTATTTTGGGGAATTAATAATTTTTAATACAATACACTCAATTGATACTCACAGTAAAATAATAACCTTCTTAAAAAATAGGTGGGGAATATCATAAGTTATTTGACAATTCATTAGATTAATTTTATATTTATTTAGGTAAGGTAAATCTCAAATAGTTTGAGAGCGAATAAACCACTTTAAATTTTTATTATGATTAGTCAAGAAGAAATCAAATCCTTCTTAGAGGGTAATGACCCCGAAGAACACATTGTTGCGATAGAATTCGATTACGCAACCGATTCCATTTATAAAATAAAAGAACCACCAGGACAAGGAAAGATTATCAAGAAAGATAATTTTACCGCATTTGCTTGGGTCGGAGACCTTAAAGGGATAAATTTTTATCAATCATCAAAAGCACTACAAAAAGAGGCTATGTCCAAATACGGAATTATGATTGAGAAACTTGAGACCAAAGGAAATAAAAGATTGGAAGATGGTCTTAAATTTATGGTTAAATCTTTAAAAGGTTACCGTTCACTCATACAATTCTTCAGAGATGGTGGGGCAGACCCTTGGGGAGAAAGAACAAAAGATTTAATAATGGTTCTACCTCCAGTAGAACAATATCTAATCCAAAAAGAAAAACGTTTATTTAAAGGATATGAAGAATACAACGACATCACAAGGTTTGTATTTGACTTGGAGACGACCTCATTAGAACCAAAAGACGGTCGTATTTTTATGATTGGATTAAAAACAAATAAAGGATTTCAAAAAGTTATTGAATGTTCCGATGAAGAGCAAGAAAGAGCGGGACTTGTTGAGTTCTTTAGAATTATAGATGAGATAAAACCAACAATCATTGGTGGTTATAACTCCGCAAATTTCGACTGGTATTGGATATTTGAAAGATGTAAGGCGTTACATTTGGATATTAAAAAGATATGTAGAACATTAAATCCGAACTACAATATTAAACAAAGTGAGAATTTACTTAAACTCGCCAATGAGGTTGAGAAATATAATCAGGTTGGAATGTGGGGTTATAATGTTATTGATATTTTACATTCGGTTAGAAGAGCTCAAGCTATTAACTCAAGTATTAAGTCAGCGGGTCTTAAATATATTACACAATATATTGAGGCAGAAGCACCTGACCGTGTTTATATTCCCCATGAAGATATTGGTGCAATGTATCGTGATAAGAATGAGTATTGGTTAAACATTACAAACGGAAAATATAAAAGAGCGGATAAACCTGAGTTCGATAATTTAGATACAAGATTTCCTGGAACATATATAAAAGTAACGGGGGATAATATTGTTGAGAGATATCTTGATGACGATTTGGAGGAAACCCTATTAGTCGATGATGAATTTAATCAAGGGACATTCTTACTTGCGTCAATGGTACCAACAACTTACGAGAGAGTTTCTACTATGGGAACTGCGACTTTATGGAAGATGTTGATGTTAGCTTGGTCTTATAAATTCAAATTAGCAATTCCTAAAAAACAAGAAAAAGCGGACTTTGTAGGAGGATTATCAAGATTACTAAAAGTAGGATATTCAAAGTCAGTATTAAAACTAGATTATTCTTCACTATACCCATCTATTCAATTAGTTCATGACGTGTTCCCTGATTGTGATGTTACAGGAGCAATGAAAGGAATGTTATCTTATTTCAGAAATACTCGTATTATGTATAAGAACTTAGCGGGGGAATGGTATGAGAAAGATAAGAAAAAATCATTATCTTATGACCGTAAACAGTTACCTATTAAGATTTTCATTAACTCAATGTTCGGGGCTTTATCAGCACCACAAGTATTTGCTTGGGGAGATATGTTTATGGGAGAACAGATTACTTGTACGGGAAGACAATATCTTAGAATGATGATTAAGTTCTTTATGAAAAAAGGTTATACTCCGCTAGTAATGGACACCGATGGGGTCAATTTTTCAAAACCTGATGGAGTGGAGAATAGAGTTTATATTGGTAAAGGTAATAATTGGAAAGTTAAAAAGGGTAAAGAGTATAAGGGTGATGATGCTGATGTTGCAGAATTTAACGATATGTTTATGAGAGGTGAGATGGCATTAGATACCGATGGAACTTGGCCTTCTTGTATTAATCTTGCTCGTAAAAACTACGCGGTTATGGACGCAAAAGGTAAAATCAAATTAACAGGTAATACAATTAAATCAAAAAAACTTCCACTATATATTGAAGACTTTTTAGATAAAGGAGTTAAATACTTGCTTGAGGGTAAAGGTCAGGAGTTTGTTGAGTGGTATTACGAATACCTATCCAAGATATACAATAAAGAAATCCCACTAATGAAAATCGCCCAAAGAGCGAAAGTAAAACTTAGTATGGATGATTATATCAAAAGGTCAAAACAAAAAACAAAGGCGGGTGGTGATATGTCGATGATGGCACATATGGAATTAGCAAGACAACATAAGTTAAATGTTAATTTGGGTGACGTTATCTATTATGTAAATAACGGGACAAAGGCTTCAGAGGGGGATGTTCAGAAGATAACAAAAAAATTAACTAAGAAACAAATAACTGAACTTGAGGCAGCAGGTAAAAAAGTTCCTGAACCAACAAAAGAAATTCAAATTAATTGTTATATGTTAGATGCCAAAACATTAGAAAATAATCCAGGTATGACAGGTGATTATAATGTTGCAAGAGCGGTAACAACATTTAATAAAAGGATTGAGCCATTACTTGTGGTATTTAAAGATGAAGTTAGAGATAGTTTACTTGTTGACAAACCTGAAGATAGAGGGTTATTTACAAAAGACCAATGTGAATTAATTAATGGACACCCATTTGAACCTGAAGACCAAGATTCTTTAGAAGAAGTTTTAAAATTATCTGAAGGGGAAGTTAAGTATTGGGAGAAAAGAGGTATTGACCCTAACTATATGTATGAATTGGCTGATGAAGGGTGGGAAGAATACATTTAATCCAACTTAATACCATCGGACGAAATTATATACCAGTTGTTTTCAATTAAAACCATCTCAACACAAGCACCCTTACTTATATTAAGTTCATCATAGTACTCATCTATCTTTCCGATAGATGGGGTTATGGTAACGTTTGTTAATACTTTAATAATAAGGTGGTCGGATTTAGAATTGTCTAAAACTAAATTACAATGTTCGGCATTTTTGATTAAAATTAAATCTTCACCATTTGTTTTATACGAAGATTCGGTTACGACTTTTTTTAAAAACTCAGGCACTAACGGAATAAGTTTCTCAAAATATTCAATCTCTTTATGTTGTTTAATATTATAGGTTTTATCACCAATTTTTTTCCTAACCAATGTCGATTTTATCATATTACATAAATTTGTCTTGGCATTGCGGTAAATTTCTTTTGTTTGTTTAAGTTTTCCGCAAGTAACGCCTCACGCTCCATTACTTTTTCAGGTCTTAATCTTGTTAATCTACCCTCAGCACCTGTTAATTCCTCAATTAATTTAGTTTTTTCGTCTTTTGACTCAGTCGCTAAAGATTGGTAATCCATTGTTAATTCAGAATCAGGAGTTTTTAAATTACCGCTATATTTTCCTCTTACCTTTGATAAGGTTTCTTTACAATATGCAATAAACCATCTTCTAACCCATTGTTGTGCTGGGTTATTAAGGTCTGCCCAACTAATCTTTTCAAACGGAACATCAGAAGGTAATCTAATAATATCAGGATTGTCCTTCAAACATTTATCTCTATCAGGACCATCAACCTCATAATACCAATACCAAACCTTACCTCTCATTAATGTAGAATTTCCAAAATCAAATTTACCACCTGGTACATTCATAAGGTGAATTGCCTTCTTTCCTTCAGGAAGTGCGGTAACTCTATATGTTAATTCTCCCGCAATAATTCTTCTTTGTATATTAATCTCTTGCATTCTTAATAACATATCAAAGGCAGGCATCATAAAATATGAGCCCGAATAACCAAACTGAGAATAACCAGCGGGTCCTCCCAAACCAACACCACCTAATGCTCCAAATGTCCAAGGGTCAAATAATAAATTATTTAACTCAGCCGGAGTAAACCATAATAATTCATTTAATTCTCTACCGGCAGGAATTTCGTACATTTGTTGTCCTTTAACTAATTGTATGTAATCTTTTTTAAGAACAGAATCTCCTCCCGCTTGCAATCCAACAATTTTCGAATACGCGTAAGTATATCTTTGTTCGTAATCTAAACTTTTTGTGGTAAATGCTTTAGATAAAGATTGAGTATCTAAATTTAAATTATAAAGTGATGTCCATTGAGATTCAATTAACCAATCTTGGACATATTGCGAATAATCGTCTATTGAGAATTCTAATAGAGTGTCCATTTGTTCATCCTCTAATTCAATAGACCTTAAAGGAGCACCTAATAAGTGTCTAACTTTACGATATAAATCGCTTCTTTCTGGTTCTGCAATGATTGACATAATTGTGTTCTTTATATATAAATATCAATCTATCTTAAAAACTAAATCACTCTTATTTAAGACAAAATTTCCTTCAACAATTTCGGTATTTGAATTATCAAACACATATATTTTTTTTCTATTTGTGAATATTAACCAATCTGTTTCATATTCCTTAACTCCACCAGTTTCGATAAAATTAACTTTATCCCCGTCAAGTTTAATATCTTTAAAAGGTTTAACTTGAGCGGTCTTTTTACTTCCATTATAAATAATTTCACAATCAACTCCTTGTAATGTATCACTAAGATTACCAATACTAGCAATCTTTTTAACATTATCGTTACCAAGTCTTTCTTTTAATTTTTTAACAACATAGTCTTCGTTAGTATCACCAAAACCACCTGTCTTTTTAACGGTATCCATTAACGATTTAAATGTTGATGATTCGGGATTAAAGATTCTATTTTTAAAATAAGTTATTGCGTTTAATAATCTTGTAAGTTGTTCATCATTGTTTTCAACATTAAAGGTTATTGGTCTTTTCTTCATTGTGAAAAGAACTTTATTTATGTCGTTAACTAAGATACAAAAACAGGTATAATTTGTATTAACTCTATTAAATATTGAACGACCGGGTTCTCCCATAAAATCGTATAAACCTCTTAATGTCCCTGGAGCATATTCATTTCTTTTATAATAGTTGTCAGGAAACACCTCAGACAAAGTTTTCTCAATCCATTCGTTAAAATCTTTCTTAATATTTGGGTACTTGTTAAATAACTCTCTATAAAAAGAGTTTTCTCTTGTACTACATTTTTCATCCACCGATTCCGACAAAATAATTCTTCTAAAATAATTTTCGTTTAATGTTGTTTTGGTTTTCATTTCATACATTTTGTTAACAAATTCCCAATTAACAAAATCCCAAAAACCTTTTATATATTCATCCCTTTTATTTTGGTATTTTAAATAATAAGCATGTTCCCATAAATCTAAACCTAGTAAAGGATAACCACCTCTTTTAATAACATTCATTAGTGGGTTGTCTTGATTAGGAGTTGACATAATTTTTAATCTTCCCTTTTTGGTTAAAACAAGCCACACCCATCCTGAACCAAATCTTTTTTGTGCAACATCTTCAAACCTTGTTTTAAAGTTTTTAAACGATTCAAAATGTTTATTTATTTTATCAAGTAGTTTATCGGAAGGGTTTTGTTTTTTTGGGGATAACATCTTCCAAAATAAAGCGTGGTTAAAAGCTCCTCCCGCATTATTTCTAATAACTTTTGGAAATCTACTTATTGATTTTACAATTTGTTCAAGTTCTAAATCACCATAGTCTTTTTTGGATAAAGCGTCATTCAATTTCTTAACATATCCTTTATAATGTTTGTTATAATGAATATCCATTGTTTCAGAATCAATGAATTGTTTTAAAGAAGAATAAGAATAAGGTAATTTTTCAATACCGATTTTTTTCATTTCGGTTAATAAGAAATTCTTACTTTCTGACTTTTGAATTTGTTCTAATAAAACTGATGTCTTTTCTAATATACTTTTCACAAATATTTATTTTATAATAAATATTATGTTATTGAATTAATTTTATTCATAATCTGTTCTACGATATCACCTTTATCTAAATTGTCACCCATTACAGTTTCAATTACAGATTTCTTTGAGTTTACAATATCATATATTGACCCCTCAATAGTATTTTCAAATATTGGGTAATAAACAAGGACATTATTTTTTTGACCATATCTATACGCTCTATCTTCGGCTTGAGATAAATCACCAGGAACAAATGATAGGTCATTAATGATTACCGATTCCGCCGCGGTTAATGTTAACCCAACTCCTGCCGCCTTAACGTTACCAACAAATACTTTTATTTTATCGTTTTCTTGGAATTGGTCAACCGCATATTGTCTTTGTGGTTTAGAAGAACTTCCGTCTAATCTTACCGCTTGTTTACCAAAGTGGTCGGCAATACGATTTAAAGTATCTGTAAAGTTTGTGAATATGATAACTTTCTTTTCTTGGTCAATTATGTTTTGAGCAAGTTCAATAGTATGTTCTATTTTTTCTTCAGCAATTACTTGTCTTACTTTCATAAGTTTTGTAAACTGAATTGTTAGCGATTTTGATTCCTCACCCTTTGTTCTATACCAATCAAAGTATTCTCCCATTAACCCTTCATATAATTTAGACCTCAACCTTAAATAAACGGGGGTAATAATCTTTTCAGGTAAATCCAATACTTCCGTTTTCAATCTTCTTAATACTTGTTTTGAAGTTCTATCTCTTAGTTCTTCTAAGTTAGACGCTCCTGATACATTCCAAATCTTTCTGTTACCGGCTTTAAATTGATACCCTTGACAATATCTGATAGCGTAAGCCATCCAATTCTGAGCAACAGGACTTTCAATTAGTTGAAGTAAATTGAAATAATTCATTGGTCTGTTTGTCATTGGTGTTCCTGTTAATAACCAAAGAGTATCGGCTTTTTTAGAAAAATGATTTACGAGTTTTGTTCTTTGAGCTTGGCCATTTTGAATGTAATGAGCCTCATCAATTATAATAAGTTCAGGTTTAAACTTACCAATAAATGAATTATCTTTATCTTTTAAATCATAAAAGTTTTTAAGGATATCGTAATTAGTAATTACAAAATCGTGTTCTAATGAAAAGTTTTTACCCTCACAAATAAAAATACTTCTGTCCGTATAGTTTCTAATCTCCCTTTCCCAATTAATCTTTAAAGATGCGGGACAGATAATTAAGACTTTTTTAGCATTTGTTTCTAAAGCGGCGATAGTCGCTGAGGTAGTTTTACCAACACCCATATCATCCGCCAATATAAATCTTTTAGAACCAACCAATTTTTCTATCGCCTCTTTTTGATGATTTAAGGGTGGTCTATGAGAATATTTAAAGTAGTCAATTTCGACCACTTTAGTTGTGTGAGTTTTTAGTAAGGCTCCTTTGGGTAACCAAAAATCGTGTATTGTTTCACCCGAAAAAACTTTACCCCAAATATGATAGGATTTTTCTTTTTCTGATAATAACTTCTCAACCCAAACTTCAGTTGGTATTTCAGTATATAATTTCTCATCGGCAATTTTCTTTGCGAAGTATGGGTCTAAATCGACCCACTTCTTAGCAACCCTTGGTGTTTTGTTGTGATTGTTAATTATATATTCTGATTGTGAACGAGTGGGATAAAACTTTTTGTTAGTATCTTTTTGGTGTTTTAATTTTAATATAAAATTATTTGCACCATCATATGAATCCAATAAAGATAATGCGGTGTGTTCGATAAGATTATTTGTCAGACCTGAAGTCACAATATTTTAATAAACTTAATTAAAACAATAATAAGAAGTATTTATAAATATGTCAAATAATAAAATTCCAATAACGAGATTGGGCAAATTTTTTGGTCGAGAAGATTTCGATTTAGACTTATCAATGGGGGAAGAGTGGTTACACGGGGATATGAATTTTACTTTGGTATTATACAGAGTAGATAGAATGAAGACAAAAACCGATGATGTGTATGGTGAGACCGTAGAAGATGGTATTAAGTTTTTACCACCTGTTGAGTTTAAAGGTTATGTTCAAATTATGTCACCCGAAAACAAAAATCTTGGTAATAGCAAAATAAATCAATTTGAACCAGGTAATTTAAAAGTTTCTGTTTATCAAAAACATTTGGATGAATTGGGTATCGACATTAATTTTGGAGATTATATTGGATATTATGAAACTGAGAGTAGGGTTAGATATTATACCGTAAATAACGATGGTAGAGTTGTGTCTGACAATAAACATAATTACGCGGGAACAAGACCTTATTATAGAACAATAATGGCTTCTGCGGTTGTTAATAACGAATTTAGAGGATTATAAAATAATGCCGTTACCTAAAAAAATAAAAAAAAATATACCTTTAACCGAATCTAAAATTCTTTTAGAAAGAAGACAGGAATTGGTTGATATGATTAATAAAGATGGTACTTATTTACCTAAGAGTTTATTACATGCTGATTTGGATGGTGGGTTTTTAGATTTTGTTAAAAATGATTTAAAATTAGTTGTTACAGGTAAACTTGTACCAACCGTTGATGTTATTATAACAACCCAAAATTGGGCTCAATTTACGGAGACTTGGAATTTTCAAAATTTAGATAAAAATACTGAACCTCCTTTTGTCACAATAGTTAGAAATCCTGAAGTAAAATACGGAAGTAATCCTTTAATTTACACAATACCAAATAGAAGACAATATTTTTATGCTCAAGTTCCGACTTGGGATGGTCAAAGAGCGGGAATGGATATATATAAAATACCTCAACCAGTCCCAATAGATATAACATATTCTGTCAAAATAGTTTGTAACAGAATGAGAGAATTAAATAAATTTAACCAAATTGTTTTAGAAAAATTTTCATCTAGACAAGCATATGCGAATATAAAGGGTCATTATATACCTATTTTAATGAACAACATTTCAGATGAATCTGTAATGGATGTCGAAAAAAGAAAATATTATATTCAAAGTTATGAGTTCACTATGTTAGGGTTTTTAATAGATGAAGATGAGTTTGAAGTTTCGCCAGCGGTAACAAGAATATTACAGATTTATGAATTTGATAAAAAATCTTTAAAACGAAGTAAACGAAATGAAAATGAAGAAAAACCAACAACTATTAATTTTCTTTTTGTTGTCGGTAATAATATTTTAACGGAAAAATTTAACTATACATCAAATATAAAAGTGGGTAACACTACTAATTTAAATTTATTAAATGGGTATTCTGTTTATATAAATAACAATTATTATGGTGACGATGTTACTGAAATACAAATAAACACTAATGATGTTCTAAAAATAGAAGTTAATAAACAAGATATTAATTTAGAGTCTAATATAGAATTATTTATAGAATATATTTAACTTTCACCATAAATATCTTTTTTTTCTTTACACTTTTCAACTATAAGTTTTTCTAAAAACCTATACATTTTAATACCGTTTTTATCACAATACTTTTTTAGTAAGTCATGAACCTCAATGGATATCTTTAAATTCTTTATTTTTTTATTACTGGTCGACATAAGATAATAAAGGCAGAATTTATTCTACCTAATTTATAAATACTATGAATAAAGTAAAGAACTTTGTTATTTTTTGTAATATTTATCTATAATAAATAAAAAAAATAAAATTAAAAAAGAATAATGGCATCTAACAGTAAAGTATTCGTATCTCCAGGAGTTTATACTTCTGAAGTTGATTTAAGTTTTGTAGCACAAAGTGTTGGTGTTACGACTTTAGGAATCGTTGGTGAAACCTTAAAAGGTCCGGCATTTGAGCCTATCTTCATTAGAAATTATGATGAGTTTTCGTCATACTTTGGAGACACTTCACCTGAAAAATTTATAAACACACAAATCCCTAAATATGAGTCTGCATATATTGCTAAGGCTTATTTACAACAATCAAATCAATTGTTTGTTACAAGAGTTTTAGGACTATCAGGATATGATGCGGGTCCTTCTTGGTCAATATCAACGAAAGCTAATGTTGACCCGTCAACTGTTACATTATGTTATAGTTCAGTAACAGATGTCAATATTTGTAGCGGACAAACAAATCCTTGTGACCCTTGTTGTGTTGATTATTTGGTTTTACCAATATCGGTTGATTTTACAGGATGTACAAATACTCCTGATTCAATTGTTTTTAGTTCCACAATACCAGCAGAAATTTTAGCGAAATTAAATGTTCCTTATGAAGAGTTTAATGGTTCTCAATCCAGTTTATCTGAAAATATGAAAACTCAGATATTCGATATTGTGAACGATGACGCATTTGGAACTACATTACCAAAATTAGAAGATACTTCAATTTACTATTACGGTACAATTTCAGGAGACACTTATGAATCGTTAAAAACGACATTTACCGCAGAAACTAATGTATTTAATGTTGATGATTTAAATTCTGATACGGCCAATTTTTCAGACCCAAATAACGACCCTTGGTATTATGCTTTATTTGATAATATTGGTGGAGGCGCTTATATGGGATATTCATTTTGGACTGTTGTTACTGGTTTAACTGAAATAATTACCGCAACTACTACAACAACTAGTACAAGTACAACAACAACCACAACTAATCCTTGTAACCCGACAACAACAACTACAACTTCAACAACAACAGTAAAACCTGTTAAGTGTTATACTGGAACTTTAATCGGACAAATTTTTGTTTATAAAGGAACTGCGTTTTTAGATTATGATGATTTAGTAATTGCAACTTTACGTTCAAGAGGTATTGCAACATATTCAACTGATGACGGTCCTGTTTACGAAGTTTCAGGTTTAACTCAAGTTAGTATGGATTGTAGTGGTGGTTATTCCGCGGTAACTAAAAATCCATTCGCAACTTTTGGCGTTAATGTAACAAATAAAGATAATCAAAATTTCTTCTTTGAAACTTCTTTCTCAAATTCAGATTCACAATATCTTTCAAAAGTATTTGGGGTTACCAACTTTGGAAAACCTAGAAGTGAAGCTCCAATATTTGTAGAAGAAAATTTCCAAGCGTTATTAATATATGGTTGGAGAAAGGGATATATTAGAGGTTTAAGTTGTGATTTGACAGCATTACCTAACGCAAGACAAGGGGTCGACCCAACATCAATTGCTTGGTATTTAGAAAGATATCAATCACCAGTTTCTCCTTGGGTTGTTTCTGAACTAAGAGGTAATAAAGTTTTTAGATTATTTAAATTTATGACAATTGCCGATGGGGACGCTGCTAACATAGAGGTTAAAATTTCTATAGCAAACATATCATTTAACAACGGTACTTTTGATATTATAGTTAGAGATTTCTTTGATAGTGACTCAGCTCCTGTTGTTTTAGAAAAATTCACAAATTGTAATATGAACCCTAATGATAACGCATTTATTGCTAAAAAAATAGGTACATTAGATGGTGAATATCAATTAAACTCAAAATACATTATGGTAGAAATTAACGAGGATGCTCCTGTTGATTCATTACCTTGTGGTTTTGAGGGGTATCAATTTAGAGAATATGCGGGAGTTAGACCACCATTCCCAATTTATAAAACCAAATATGATTTCCCAGGTGAAGTTGTTTACAACCCTCCTTTTGGAACGTCTTCAGGAAATGACAACGCTACAAGGTCTCCTGGTGACAATGTTAGAAGAACATATTTAGGTATTTCAGATACAGTAGGTTATGATGTGGATTTCTATTCGTATAAAGGTAAACAATTACCGTTAAATATTTGTAATGATATTACCGGTGAAGATTGGTTTTATAAGACAAGAGGTTTCCATATGGATAAAAACGCTAGTAGTATTACAATAGGAGATAATTTTACAACAAGTGGAACTCCAGCGTTTTTTGTTGGTTCTGCAGAATTTACATCAGACCCACAATCAGAAAGTAATCCTTACTATAGATTATACGCTCGTAAATTTTCTTTATTATGTCATGGAGGTTTTGATGGATGGGATATATATAGAGAATCTAGAACAAATACAGATAGATATGTATTAGGTCAAATAGGTTATAGAAACGGTGCTTGCGCATCTCCAAAATATCCTACAGCAACTGGTTGGGGTGCTTTCAAACAAATAACGGTTGGTGATAACTCCGTTGATTGGGCTAATACCGATTATTACGCATATAAATTAGGACAAAGAACATTTGCAAATCCTGAAGCGGTTAATATTAACGTATTCGTAACTCCAGGTATTGATTATGTTAATCATTCAAATCTTGTGGAAGATGCGGTTGATATGATTGAAAACGATAGAGCGGATTCATTATATATCTGTACAACTCCTGATTATAATATGTTTGTACCTACAGTTGGTGACCAATTAGATTTAATTTACCCACAAGAAGCGGTTGATAATTTGGATAATATTGGTTTAGATTCAAACTACACTGCAACATACTATCCTTGGGTATTAACAAGAGATACTGTTAATAACACTCAAGTTTACATTCCGGCAACCGCTGAGGTAACTAGAAATTTAGCGTTAACTGACAATATTGCATTCCCTTGGTTCGCAGCTGCGGGTTATACAAGAGGTTTAGTAAACGGTATTAAGGCTCGTAAAAAGTTAACTCAAGAAGATAGAGACACCTTGTATAATGGTAGAATTAACCCAATCGCAACCTTCTCTGATGTTGGTACGGTAATTTGGGGTAACAAAACTTTACAAATTAGACAGTCGGCTCTTGATAGAATCAATGTAAGAAGATTGTTGTTACAAGCTCGTAAATTGATTTCGGCAGTATCAGTTAGATTATTGTTTGAACAAAACGACCAAAAAGTAAGACAAGATTTCTTAGACGCTGTTAACCCAATATTAGACGCTATTAGAAGAGATAGAGGTTTGTATGATTTCCGTGTAACGGTTTCTTCTGACCCAGCTGATTTGGATAGAAATCAAATGACGGGTAAGATTTATATCAAACCTACAAAATCGTTAGAATTTATCGACATTACGTTCTACATTACTCCGACCGGAGCGTCTTTCGAGAATATCTAATTAAACTAAAATTAAAAAAGGGGAGGTTAAAATCTCCCTTTTTTTTATTATATGATATTTATTAATATGTCAATTAGAAATTTAATAAAAAATGTTTTACACGAAGAAGTGAAACAAAAAAAATTAAAATTATTTGCATTAGATTGGGATGATAATATCCTAAGAATGCCAACAAAATTATATGTGAAAACAGATGACGGAGACTCTGTGGGAATGTCAACTGAAGATTTTGCAATCTATAGAGAAAAGATTGGAAAAGAACCTTTTGAGTTTGAAGGTAAAACAATTGTCGGATTAGATAGTGACGCTTTTAGAGATTTTACTCGTTCTGAAAGTTTTTTAATTGATACTGAAAAGGCAATTAGAAAAAATAGAAAATCACCTAGTTTTGTATCTTTTAAAAAGGCGTTAATAAAAGCAAGTCCATTCTCAATAATAACCGCAAGAGGTCACGACCCTGAAATTATTAAACAAGGAGTTAAAGTTTTTATAGATTTAGTTTTATCTCCTGAAGATAAAGAAAGAATGATTAATAACATAAAAAATGTTTTAAAATTCGAGAATAGAGAAAAATTTTATAAAGTAGACCAAAGTAGTGATGAACAATTATTAGACATTTACTTAGACTATAAAGGAAGATACTATCCAGTTTCTTCAAAAGAATTCGGAAGACAATTTAAATTAGACTCCGCAAAGGGGGCGTCAAGTCCTGAACAGTCTAAAAAAATAGCATTATCAGATTTCTTAGAACAAGTTTATGATGAGGTTGGTGATTTAATAAAAAGTGGTAAATACGGTCCTATCTCTTTAGGATTTTCAGATGATGACCCAGGAAATGTTAGAAGTATGGTTAATCATATACAAGACGAACTTTCAATGATGTATCCAGAAATAAAATTCATTGTTAAAGACACTTCTGAAGGAGGTATGAAAAAGATTATTATAAAAAGAGAAAGAGAATTAAATAAAGATTTAAATGAAAATTATATAATTAATAAAATTAAAAAAGAATTATATAAATTAAAATAATTATATTATATACTATAAAAATAAAAAAACAAAAGTAAATAGAAAAAAATTCACAATAGTATATTTATATAATAAAGATAAAAATAAATAAGATTAAAAATAAAAAAACATGGCTGATTTATTGATGAAAATGCCGGTTCCTTACGAACCCAAAAGGCAAAATCGATTTATATTAAGATTTGATACCACATTAGGTATTAACGAGTGGTTTGTTGAATCTGCAGCAAGACCAAATTTTACAGTTAACGCAACTGAAATTCCATTCTTAAATACTTCAACATATGTTGCTGGTAGATTTAAATGGAATACTATTAATGTTAAATTTAGAGACCCAATAGGACCATCGGCATCACAAGCTTTAATGGAGTGGGTTCGTTTATGTGCTGAATCTGTTACAGGTCGTATGGGTTATGCAGCGGGATACAAAAAAAATGTTAACTTAGAAATGTTAGACCCGACAGGAGTTGTTGTTGAAAAATGGGTATTAGAAGGAACATTCTTAACTTCAGTTAACTTTGATTCTTTAGCCTATTCTCAAGATGCTATTGCAACAATTAGTGCAACACTCCAAATGGATAGATGTATATTAGTGTATTAATTTTTTGATAAAAAATAATTTAATCCCATACATATATGTGTGGGATTTTTTATTTATACTCTTTATATTAAAGAATAATAGAATATTATTAATAATAAAAACTTTTTAAAAATGGATGAAAAATTAATTCAAGCAGGGACCGAAAATTTTAATTTACCACACGATGTTGTTCAATTACCAACAGGTGGTGTATTTTATAAGTCAAAAAAGAAATCAGTTAAAATGGGGTATTTAACCGCTAACGATGAAAACATATTAATAAATTCAATACAAGGTGATAGGGATAATGTGGTTATGTCTTTAATTAGAGGTAAATTATATGAACCTGAACTTAGACCTGATGAACTTTTAGAAAGTGATATTGAGGCGTTGTTATTATTTTTGAGAAATACTTCATTCGGACCTGAATATAAAGTTTCTTTAACCGACCCTAAAACGGATAAAAAATTTACGACCGAAATTTTATTAGACGAATTAAATATTAAAAAAACAAATGTAAAACCTGACGAAAATGGTTTTTTTACAACCACGTTACCAAAAAGTAATGTTACCGTTAAATTAAGACCTATATCATATGGAGAGGCTATGGAAATTGAAAAAATGGTGGAACAATATCCCGCGGGTAGAGTTGCTCCAAAGATTAATTGGAGATTAATGAAACAAATACAAGAAATTAATGGAGACTCCGATAAAGGGAATATCGCTAAATTTATAGATTCATTACCAATTGCCGATTCAAAATATATTAGAAATTTTTTAAAAGAAAATATCCCTTCATTAGACTTAACTAAAACTATTAAAGCCCCTTCAGGAGAATTGGTAACAACAGAGATTGCCTTTGGGGTTGAATTTTTTCGGCCTTTCTTCTGATTATCGTAAATTATTATTTGACGAATATTACATCATGGCGAAGTTTCTAAGAACTTCTTATTCAGATTTTATGTCTATGCCAACATATACTAGAAAGTATTTGGTGGATAAAATTATCGAGAATAATACTCCAAAAACCTAATTAAGATATTTATTAATAAAAAGTTTAAATGGCTCAAGACAATCCTTTAGAAAATATTGGTAAATATTTAGGTGATTTATTATCTGATATTCAAGAAGAATATAAAAAGGCTTTTAATATTGAAACCATTATTAAACAAATGAACGAGGTTGAAGACCAAGCCGCTCAACTGTCAAAACAGTTTGGTTCTGGTAGAGAAAACGTTCTAAATATAAGTAAAGGTTTAACTGAATCCCTAACCACAATCACATTGATGGGAGGGGATTTAACCTCAATCGCTGAAATTCAAAAGGCGATATCTTCCGATTTAGGAAGAAACGTTGTATCAAGTAATGAAATCGTAGAAAGTTTATTCGCAACATCTCAAGTTGTTGGTGAAACATCCGCAACATTAGTTAAAAACTTTAAAGACGCTGGCATGTCCGCCGCACACATTAAAGAAGAGATGGAAGGTGTTGTTAATATATCAAGACAACAAGGACTTAACGCTCAAGCGGTTTCAAAACAAGTAGTTACAAATTTAGATTATTTAAATAAGTTTAATTTTCAAGGAGGAGTTGATGGATTAGCGAAAATGGCCGCACAAGCGGTTAGTTTAAGAGTTGATATGAAAACAACTTTAGGATTAGCGGAAAAAATGTTTAATCCTGAACAAGCGATTGAGATGGCGGCGGCGATGCAAAGATTAGGAGTTGCTCAAAGTGATTTATTAGACCCATTAAGATTAATGGAGATGGGACAAAATGACCCTGCCGAACTACAAAATCAAATTGCGGAAATGACAAAACAATTTGTTACTATGGGTGACAAAGGTAGATTTGAAATTATGCCGGGTTCTAAATTAAGACTACAAGAAATTGCTAGAGAATTGAATATTAATTATGGGGAATTAAGTAGGATGGCCATTGCGGGTAAAGAACTTGATGACAAATTAACTAAAATTAGATTTCCTGAAAATGCGTTTAGTAAAGAACAAGAAAGTTTTATTGCAAACATTGCTCAAATGAATAAAGACGGTCAATACACAATAAAGATTGACGGAAAAGAGTTTGGTATGGAAGAAGCGATAAACGAATTTAAAAAATCTCCTGAAAAACTTGAAGAATTGATGTCACCAAAATCAATGGAAGAGTTGGCTAAAGAACAATTAACAACACTACAAACAATTTCTAAAAATATTGAGGCGGGACAACAAATAGGGTATGCCGCTGGGGGTAGTAAATTTGGTAAAGATATGTTTGATTTATTTCGAGCGTCGTCAAATGTATCAGGAGCAGCATTTAGAGCGTCTTTAGGTGGAGATACTAAAACCCAAACAAAGGTAATTGATGAAAGTTATAACGCTTTTACAGGGGCGATAACATCATTAACGGGTGAAGGTTCTTTTGAAGAAAAAATTAAGAAAGCCGCTGAAAATGTAGAAGAGGCTGGTAAAACTTTATCAGATTCATTAAAAAAAGCCGGTGAAAATATACCGGTTACTTTTAACGAAGAGTATAAAAAATTAGTAGCATCAAATAATAACGTTATTAAAGTACTTGAAAGTGTGTATGGTAAAATTTCAGGTAAAGAACCTGACTCTAAAACCAAATCAGTCGAAACTCAAAATATTATTGACCAAAAAACAAAAGAAGACATTGATAAAGTGTCACAAGGTATTAATACAGAAACTAATAAAAAACCAAACGAACCTTTAGAAGTTACTATTAAAATTGTTCACGATTTAAAAGATACTCCAAGTAATATAGATGAAAACAAACTTTTAGAAATGTTGAAAACATCCTTTAAAGATAAAGAACTTCAAGATGTGGTAAACAAATCGTTGAATGATTTAATCACTAACGGAGGATTAACAGGAATACCGAATAAAAAGTAAAAATAAAAAAATTAATTTGAATCTATTTATATTAAAAATATAAAGTATGTCAAGTCCTCTTTCTTTTGCGTCAACAACAAGTTTTAGAACACTTTTAATGGGTAAAAATTTACCTCCGTATAGTGTTCCAGGGTTTTATAGACCACAAGTTGGAGATGTAAATTATGAAACTCAAATAACAGTATCTAACGTAATAGATTCGCCCGGTGAGTTAATTAACACAGACCCATACGCACAACAATTATATCCATTAAATCAATACGGACCAAACGGAGGATATCAAGTTGGTATTACATACAATAATTTAGCAAGCCCTGTTACCTCCAATCAAGGAGAATACGACCCAAATGATACAAAATTAGATTTATTAAACGAATTTTATATTGATACTGCGGCGATTGAAAACAAATATCTACCACAAGGGGGGTATGATAACATGGTTATTGTTGACGATGTTGAAGTTAATAATAAAATATATCAACCTTATTGGGAACCACCGTCTTTTAGACCATCAAGTTATACTCCATATCAAATATTATTATCGGACAATCCTTCAGGAACTAACGGAACATTATCTAATGATTCTTATATCGCTAGATTAGGAGCTCAAAAATTAAGAGAGTCGTTACAAGCGAGAGTCGACACTGAAATATTTCAAAACACAACAGGATTATTAAATACTCAAGGTTTATCAGACCCTTTTCAAGCCAGTTTGATTGCAGCGGGACAACAACCTTTGGTTTATAGAAATTGGGTGATTACAAGACCTGAAAATCCATTAGTCGCTGCGGCCGATTTCCTAACCAGATTAGGGGGAGCGTATTGGCCTGTTTCACCAATACCCGGAGATTATTTTGATGAGAATCAAATAAACGGAGGAGTTTACCAACAAGCATCTCAAGCGTTAAATACTGTAAACCAATTAACAGGTGGTTTTTTAGGACCGATACTTAATAAATTTAGAAATCCGTCTGAAATATTTTTAGCGAATACTGGTAATGCTCAAAGGTCAGTATTGTTTAATACTTTAGATTTAAATAGATACCAACCTGGGTATAATAAAAATTATGGAGGTATTTTAGGAATCGCACAAGGAGTAGTAAATTTAGCCGTTAGTTTAATCAACGCGGCAAATGATACGTTAGTAAGTTCTTATTATGTTGGTAGTAGAAACGCTGAACCTGGAACTATTACATCTCCACCAAATCAAGTTCCCGTTAACCCTGTTGGACAACAAGTAATGGCTCCGGTTTACGGTCCTTCAGAATTGGCGATATTATACGAAGGAAATCAAAATCAATTAAATTTTGGTTTAGCGGGAAAAACTTTAAATGACGGAGGAACAATTGACGGTCAATTTGTTTGGGTCTCCCCTAAATACAAAGGAGCCGCCGGATACAACGCAACACCAGGTGGTGGTAAAGGAAGTTTAGATGAGGAATATAATTTAATCAGTAGTGCTTATGAAAGTAATGAGTCTACTAATATAACCTTTAAAGAAAATTCAATATTAGACCAAACCCAAAGATTAATAAATTCTGCCGATAATGTTGCGGGAATAACAAGATTAAAACATGTTGGTAATGCGATTAATCAAGTTAGTAAAGTTTTTAATGATGGGTATAAAGAAATGACAAAGGGCTCTCAAGTCGTATCTTATAAAGATTTTACAACTGGAGATGAAAAAGGTATTGAATATTGTAGAGTTTTTACTAAAGACACACCATATTATACTTACGCTGACTTACAAAAAACTGACGGTATTACTAAATCAGGAAGAAGATTTACAAATTCAGTTTTTGATAACACTTTTAATTTAAATATTGCGCCACTAAAAAATCCAAACTCAACTAATATAGTTGCAAACAACCCACTTGGAAGAGGAGGATATGCTAAAAAATATATGTTCTCAATTGAGAATTTGGCGTGGAGGACATCTAGTAGACCCGGTTTTACTTATGATGAATTACCCGTTTGTGAAAAGGGACCTAATGGAGGTAGAGTGATGTGGTTTCCACCATATGATTTAAAATTTAATGATACAAGCAGCGCGGGATGGACACCCAACGAATTTATGGGTAGACCTGAACCGATATATACTTACAAAAGTACACAAAGAACAGGAAGTATTTCTTGGAAAATAATTGTTGATAGCCCTTCAGTTTTAAACTTAATTGTTGAAGAACAATTAAAAGGTGCTAATAAAGAAAGAGTTAATTCAATTTTAGATTCATTTTTTGCGGGATGTGTTAAATTCGATATATACGAATTAGCAAAAAAATTCAATAGAATACCGTCTAAAGACTTGTATTTAATACAGGAAAAACTAAGTAACCCAAGATTAACTGACGTTGAGGCATCAAAATTAGTCAGGAGTATTGAAACTGATTTACCAATTGATGGGGAGACTAATCCGGCGGAAAATACAAAAGGTATTGCAACCACGGTAACGCCTGATTTTAGTACATTTAAAACTGAATACGAAGGTCTATCATTTTATTTTGAAAACGATATTCCTAAACCATCAAACACAAACGCGAATTACGAACCGTTATATAAATCGTACAATACTGAAACAATGCAAAAAAAATATGTTGAAAACGCGAAAACATATTTTGACCCTGATTCACCTTTTTGTAAAAAAAATGAAACTTATTGTACTGAAAATAGAGAAGTAGAACCTTTTTTCAAAAGTGTGATAGAAAACAATTACAAAAAATTTACAGAAGGAGAAAAAAATTTTATTACCGATACTTATAAACTTTTTAATGAAAAACAAGCGTTAAGTATGACTATAACCGTTCTTGGTTCAGCGTCGGCGTTAAGTGATGTGGGATATAATCAAAAGTTATCGGAAAGAAGGATTAAGGCGATGGAAAACTTTTTAAAAACAAAAGAGGTTGGTGGAGTGAAATTGGAAGAATTTTTTAAAAATGGACAAATAAAGATTATTCCTGAGGCTAGTGGTGAAACTACAAAAGTAACACCTAAAGGAGAAGGTAAATTTTCTGGAGTTGAAGTTAATTGTAATAAAAATATAACAGGAAGTACAGGAGGAAGTGTTGCAGGCAAAGTAACAAACAATGGTTCTCAATGGTACTCAACAAACGCAATGGCTTGTAGAAGAGTTGCAATTAAAAATATTAGTATAGAACCAATTATTTCAGTTGATGTTACTGTAGGAGAAACTGACCCGGTTCAGAAAAAAACAATAACCACTGAAACAATTATACCAAAAAAACCAAAGGTTGAAAAAACAATAACCCAACAAGAAAAAGAAGGAATTTCAAAAATAGTTTTAAGAAATTTGTTAACTGAATGTGATTATTTTTCATTAATACAAGAAAAAGACCCAATGGTTTATGATTCAATTAAACAAAAAATAAAATATTTCACACCCGCATTTCATTCTATGACTCCAGAGGGACTTAATTCGAGAATAACTTTTTTGAATCAATGCGTCAGACCTGGAGAAACAATACCTGTAATTGGAACTGACGGAAAACCAAAATATAATGATTCTTTAAATACTTCATTTGGTGCTCCACCGGTTTTGGTTTTAAGAATAGGTGATTTTTATCACACTAAAGTTGTTCCAGACAGCATGGCATTCACTTACGAACCTTTTATATATGATATGAATCCCGAAGGTATTGGAATTCAACCAATGATTGTCAACGTAACTATGAGTGTTAAATTTATAGGTGGTCACGGATTATCTAAACCAGTTGAACAATTACAAAATGCTTTATCTTTTAATTATTATGCGAACACAGAGATATATGACGAGAGAGCGGTTTGGACGGAAAATACCTCAGCTTTAGATAAAGAAGTACTTCAATCAATCGTTGAAAAAGAAGCAGCTGCGTCACCTCCTGTTCCACAAAACCAACCACAAAATAACGGAGGCACAACAATTGGGGAGGTAATAACTAATATTCCGGTAACTGATGGACAAACAGGAGAAACATCATATCAAAAAATAATGGATAGTTTAGTAGATAACACCAAAACATATATGGAAAATGTTTTTAACACTATGGAAAAAATAATGTTACAAACTAATTTTGGTATTATGCAACTTGTTAGTCAAAAAAGAAAATATTTTAAGGGCAAAATTAAGGCAGACGCATCTAATGATGTTATTTTATATGGTAAACCTGAAGGTGAAGGAGGTAGAATAGATAAGTTATTTGAAAATGTAATAATTGGTATTAAAGATAGAACAAACCCTATAATGGATTATTTGTTTAATGGTGTTAATAATAATGGGTTTAGTGATAAAGATATTGAATTAGTAACCACTAACATGATTAATTATGTTAACGAATTAAAATCTCCATTATCAACTTCAGTAGCGACATTATTACAAGAATTAATTTTGTTTGAACAAGATTATATTCAAATAATAAGAAAATGTAATTTAGTTTATGATAAGACTGATGGAAAAATATTAGAATCTGGTGACCCAAGAATCTATACAATTTCAGGAACCGATAATGTAAGTAATCTTAGTACTAATAACCCTCAAGATACTTATATAGAATTTTTTGATGATTTTGAAACTTTATCTTCTTGTTTACAGCAATATAATCAAAATATATTAACATATATTGAAGTTTTTGATGACGGAACATCTTCTTCTTATGAAGACGGAGACTTCCAAATGGCAAACGAACAAAATTTTACAGGTAATAATAATGAACTTTTCTTTAGTGTAATGGCTAGAATTCTTGCAGATAATAATAAAAAAGAAGAATTTAAAACCAAAATAATATCAGGTGACCTTTTAAAGGTACCAAATTTAAAGAAAAAATTTAATAAAATTGTTGATAATTTATCAAAATCTTACTCTAATGAATTAAAAGATGAAGAAAAACTTTTCACAAAAATTAAAAAATCTAAAGAATATAAAGACTTAATAGACGGTATCACTGAAAAAATGTACCCAAAAGGAAAACTTAGAAAGTTTAATTACACAACAGTTCCTGGAGGAAATCTAAACCAACAAACTCAAGATGTTAAAAATCTATACAAAACACAAAATATAGATAATGACGATACATGGACTAATAAATACATACTTTTATAAAAATGGGAAAACAATACTATAATAGATATAATAATTTTATTATTAATGGGGAACAAACTGTAGTTCCTTATATTAATCTACCAAGTAAAACCACAGATAAAAGGTATATTTATAAAGTCGGACAAAGTAGATTAGATAAAATTTCACAACAATATTATGATTCCCCAACATTTGGATGGTTAATAATGTTAGCGAATCCGATTTATGGTGGACAAGAATGGCAAATACCTGACGGTTCTATATTGACAATTCCATTTCCTTTAGTAGCTTCTTTACAAGATTACAATAACGAATTAAATAACCATTTCTTCTATTATGGTAGATAAAACAGAAAATATATTAGTAGAATTTGACTACAACAACATTACGGTAATAGACCCAAACAAGGTTATTGATGAAAACGGAAAGGCAAAAGAAAGATTTGTAAATCAAGAAGATTTAGTTATGTATGCCAATTTAGAGTGTAATGTTTTACCAAGAACGAAATTGGCCTTAGGGGTTGCGAGTAACGACCAAATACAAACTGTATCAATTGCTAGTATTAATTTTTTAAAACCAGGGGGAAAAGAATTTTTAGATAATTCTTGGACTGACGAATTAACTGGAAAAGATACAATACAAGGTAAAGGGGTTAATCAACCAAATTTAGAATCGATTAAAAACCCAAAAAAAGACAATGATTATTACATAAGACAAACAATATCATCTAATGGAAAGGCCGGTGCGACTGATAATGGATTATTAGGAATTACTTCTATTGACATTAGACAGAATACTTCCTTTATGCCTGTTATTACAATAAAATTAATAGACGTAAAAGGTAGAGCATTGTTTGAGTCAGGAGATAATTCACCATATGCCGCATTTTTTAATCTACCGTATCCAATGTTTAATTTAACAATAAAGGGATACTACGGTAGAGCGGTTAAATTACCTTTAATGTTACAAAATTTCACATCTTCATTTAATTATAATACAACCAATTTTGATATTACATTAACTTTTTACACTTACAAATATACTATGTTGGCTGAAATTATGATGGGGGCGTTAATAGCGACTCCAAATATGTATAAAAATAATTTAACAATTGAAACAAAAAAAGGAACTCCATCTCAATATGTTAATGTTAAAGATTCGGTAATTGAAAAAGGGTATCAGAAAGTTAAAGAAGTTTATAGTGAATATAAAACAAAAGGATTAGTACCTGAAGATTTTCCGGAATTAACCTTAGTTCAAATGAAATATAACATTTCAAATTTTATTAAAAATATTTTTGATTCTTTTACCAAACAGAATATGGAACCTTTAAATTATTTAAAGACATATCAAGACACGTTGTCAGAGTATAAGAAAGATGTTTTTACCGCAATAAATGGTTCTTGGTTTTCTAAAAATATGGACAATCAAAATTATATCGTATTAAAAGATAAAACAAAAATTTATACATTTAAAAAAGATATAACGGATTATAAAGGTGCTAAAAGTGAATTAGAAAAAAGTATAATAGATAAATATAATACTAAATTAAATGGTAATAAAACCGTTGGGCAAAATGGTTCGTATCAGATTGGTGGTAAAGGTGATAAATCAACGGCAATTAAATGTGACATATCTTTAAATGATTTTATAGTTAAAAACGTGAGTTTTGATAACGATATTGATTGGGTTGAAACATATATTGTTTGGAAAAAAGATAAAAAGAAATTAAATGAACAAAGTGAAGAAATAAAACTTTTTATAGATGAAGTTAAAAAATCAAATTTATTCAATACCGTAGAGACAACAGATAATAATGGTAATAAAAAAACCGTTAAAGATTGGTTTGTTTTTGAAAAATCAATAGAAATTAAAGACCCCGTAACTAATATAAAATTACCTACTAAAACATTTAATGATAAATTAAATGACATATCAAAAACTTTAAAAGAATATAAAGAAAAAATAGAAACTGATTTAACAAACGCTTTATCTGATTTATTACAAGATAAAAATTCAGGTATCGGTTTTGTACCGAACATAAGAAATGTTTTGGCGGTTATTTTTGCAAACTGTGAGGCATTTATTAGGTTATTAGATGATGTTCATAAACAAGCTTGGGATATAAACAGCGATGAGGATTTATTGAGACATAGAAAAAATGCAATATTCAATAATCAAGTTGCGGGAGCTTCACCCGATAATTTGGGAGACGATAAAACACCAATTTATCCGTGGCCACAATTAATTGTTGCAACCGCTGGTGAAAATGGTCAAGAAACTTATGAGATTAGATATCCAGGTGATGATGATTTAAAAACATTAACTAAAAGTAATATTGATGGAACTTGGCCTGAAGTAGAATTTGTCGAAGAATTTATTAGAGGATTAGTTGAAAAACAAACTATCACATCAAAAACAATTCCGGTTGAAAATAATGTTTTAGACATTAAAAGAATTAGTTTTGACGCTATTGAATTTCCAATAGGAAACGATGTTTATAGTAATAAAGAAGAAGTTAAATTCTTTTATGAGATTTACGAGAGAATACTTTTAATTTCTAATATGTCTAAATTATCTAGAGCATCCTTGTCAACAACTGATACTGATGAAATTACTAATTTAATTGCTGAATGCGAAAGTATTAATTTAAATAACAGTTTATCTAGTAATGACCCATTTTTGATTAAAAAATTAACCGATTATGGAATAAATGCGTCTAATTATTTGCTGATTCTAAGGCATTTTTCAAACCAAGGATTAGGTCAAAGTTGGCAAAATTATATTAGAGGAATATATAACACTTCTTATATTAATAATAGAATCATTAATGGACAATTCGATTTTATTAATAGTAATATATTAAACAGTGTAAAAACACAACCACAAGTATCAGTTGAAAACGAAGACAAAATTTCAAAATATATAACAGGGTCAACAACATCCAACGAGTTTGATTTTTCAGACACATACCCATTTATAAATGAAAAATGGTCAAAAGAAAATTTATCAAACTCATCATCATTTTCTAAAGTAAAAGATTCATTTAACACAACAAAAGTTTTAAAATACAATCAACAAAGAAAAATAATTACTAATTTTGTTGAAGGAGAAACAACTGAAAAGATAAGACCGATAACTAATTTTAATTACATATCTTTAAGTTATCCTTATGTCAGTAGTCCTGGAGACTTAAACGCCCAAACATTAAAAGCGTTTTATCAGAATAGAAGAATTAAAGACCAATTACCCACAGAAGGTAATATTGTATATAATGATTATACAAATCAAGTTAGACCAGAACAAACAACATCTATTTTTAATACCCCTTATTTTATTAATTCTATACAAGAAGGTATTCAAAATTTTAGAAATTTTTCAGAATATCCTTTTGTTTCTTCCGCATATTATTTTATTAATAGTTTACCTATTGCGACATTAAAAGAAAAATATAAAAGTTATGAAAACAACTCAATTACTGAGTTAGATTACATTTTTGCAACAATCAAAAAATTTGGAGCAATTCATAAAGTACCATACGCTTGGGCATTAAAGATAGGTTCGGTGTGGCATAGGTATAAAAAATACGTAGAAACAGGTGTTGATATTTTAGATAGAAGTTGGTCAGGATTTAGTTACACATATAACTATGACCCAACAACTCAAAATAAAGAAAAAGTGTATAGTTTATCTTTTAACAATTCTCAAATTGACATTGTATTACAAAAAGATACTACCATAGGAGCTGAATTATCCACGGTTATTAATACTGGATTTTATCCAAAATTAATAAATGATTTTAATGTATTTTATCAAGGGTATGAAATTTATTCTTCGTATTCCGAAAGTGATATACAATCAGGGTTTAGCTCAGGAGTTACTTTAAATTATGTTGATGATGCTATAATCAATTTGTATGAAGGTTTTGATGAATCTATACCAAATAGAGATTTAAGAATTGTACCTTGGTCTGTTACAGTGGATAGTTTTTTAGAACCCGATTCTTTATTTGTAATGCCATCACAAGGTTCTTTATTTAATCAAACGTTATCGGAGTGTTTTAATTTAAATACCGCACCAACATATAGACTAACAAATGAGGTTTTTGATAACTCCTCAATGTATAATGGCTCTGTGAGACTTTTTTGGGCGGCACCTAATTATGGGTATTTTGACGATGGTTTGGTATCAAAACCTTCACCCGAAGAATATCTAAAAACGGTATTAACAGGAGAAAGTATTCAAGAAAACTTTTCAATTAAATCAAGTGGTTCATATACAAAAATAAGTGAAATTTTTTCGGTTTTTGAAAAAGAAATTTTAGATAAATTTGAGACTATGTTTTTGAATTTTTCAAAATCTATCTACGACTCTGATTTAGGTAATTTAACTACGGACCCTGAAATATTCACAGAATCAGGAGGTAATAGCGAATTACCCTCAAACATTATGTTTAAAAATTTTCAATCAATTATGGTTGAAATGATGAAAATTAAAAAACAACCTTATACCGGAGGAACCGAATTTGTAACTACAATACAAAATAACCAATTACAAAAAATAGGAAGTGTGTTAAAATCTTTCTTAACATACGATGTAGTATTTAAACACGGCAATCCATCATCCTATGATATAAGATTATTTAAAACGTTTTCACAATTAGATTTAACCGACCCATATACTTGGGAAGATTATAGTGTTGAAACACCAAATTCATTACCAACAAGTAGTAATTCGGTCACATTATCACAATCGGTCTCAAATTTTCCAGAAGAGTGGAAGACGTTAAAATCATATGTTGGATTTTCAGAAATACCCGAATTAAAATACGATAACAACGGTTCTTATATAACTGATTTTTTTATTGATTTTAATGTGGCCTTTAAAAAAGATAATATAATTAGATTCGCTCCGATAATCAAAATATATGTGACACAAAAATTAATTAATAATAATATAAAAGTAGGGGATTTTTATAATTTAATGACGAGTTATTTAGGTTCTAATTTAAGCTTCCAAAACAAAATTTTGGATAATTTAATGATTAAAATTGCGACAAAATTACCTAAAACAACAATTACTGTTGATGTTAAAAAACCTTCAGAAGTTAATGGAGGAACTCAGTCAAAATCAGAATTGTATGAATCTTTTAAATCATTAAATGATAAATGGATTGCCGGAAACGATGTTAAAAATAAAACATTATTTGAAGATGTTCTATTATTGGATAGGGCTAGTAGAAATATTGGAGAAAAAATACTAGTCGATATTTTTAAATTACAAAATAGATTAGAAAATTTAGATTCTCAAATTGATGTGTTAGGGTTTGTTCAAACAATATTAGTAGAGAATCATTTTGTTGTTATGAATTTACCAACTTATGTTAATTTTTATAATGTGCAAGATGTTGTAAAAAACGCAATCCCAAAACCTGAAGGTACTTTAGAATTTGCAAATACTTTATTTGGAACATTTTTAAATGTTGATTATAGAAATTCTTCCTCTAAATTAGTTTGTTTTTACGGCGGAAAACCTAGTGAACAATTAGATTTAAAAAATAACGTTGATTATAGATTTAGAAATGACGCCTTTGAATTGAGAAGAGCGAGTGATAATCCGTTAGTGGAAAACCAAATTAATAAAAAAGATTGGGCTTTATCTAATAAAGTAGTTGGATTTAATGTAGACATAGGACCTCAAAATCAACAGATTTTTATGGGGTTTGATGTTAGCCAAACTGCCGGTAAAGCGACTGCCGAAAGTATTGAAGTTACTACTCAAATGGGTAATCAAAATCGTAATAGAAAAGGAGCGACTCAAAGCGTATCTTTATATAATTTATATAAAAATAGAAGTTATAGATGTCAAGTTACAATGATGGGTAACGCGTTAATACAACCAACAATGTATTTTAATTTAAGAAATGTTCCTATGTTTAGTGGACCTTATATGATATTGGAAGTAAGTCATAGGATTTCGCCAGGTTCTTTTACAACTTATTTTACAGGAGTTAGACAACCAACCGCTTCATTACCAATTCTTGATGATTATATACAATCACTAAGAAAAAATTTACTTCAATCCATAATTGAAAAATTAGAACAAGATAAGATTGAACAAGAAAGACAAGCAAATGCGAATAATCCAAAAAATAATACTGCAAGTAACACTTCTTTAATTACTGATTGTATAAAAAATGCTTATAAAGATTATCAAAAATTCTCGGCAATTACACCAACACAAACAACAATAAATGTTAGTGATATGTATAAAAAAATTGTAGATACAACACCAAATGTTATGTTACAAAAATTAATATTCTGCAGAATATACTTTAGCTCATTGGATAATTCAAACACTAACAGATTCACATCTGTTAACAATAATTACGCAGGAATTTTTTTAGACTCGAACAATAATTGGGGGGCAAACGGAGAAGAAAATCTGTCAAAGAAATTTTATTGTGCTCTTGGAAACACCGTAAATGCGGTTTTTGAAAATGAAGTGAAAGTTATTTCCTTATTGAAAAATAAATGGGAATCTAGAGTCGTTTCCGTTAAAGATAATATAACGGATATTACTAAATTCATAGTTAATAATTATGACGCCAAAACTAACAATAACGCTTACAATTCGCTTAATTCTGTTGATAGAGATAATTACACGAATATAATTAATAATGCGGTTAATTTATTTAACACATTAAAAAATAGATAAAAATAATTTTTTATTATTATTAGATATTTATAAATAAAAAGATTATGAATACAAAATTAATATTAGATAGTTATCTTGGTAAAAACACAAGAACATCTGAAAAAGACTTAGGAAATGGTTCTAAACAAGTTTGTGATTTAGACACTGGAGAGTGTTATACGGTTAGAATGAAAGACGGTCTTATTGAAAGGGTAGATAACACTATGAAGACTAATAAAAGAATCCAAGTTGAAACCACTACAGGTATAAAACAATTATTAAATGGATAATTAAAATGAGTATAGATAAAAAAATATTAGAAGAAATTAATAGGTACAAACGTATTAATAACTATATTAACGAGCAAGAAATGGCGGAATTACCTCCACCTCCGGCAGATGCCGCAGCGGCAGCACCAACTGACGCACCACCAACCGACGCGGTGACACCACCTCCAGTAGACGCGGCAGCGGGGGCTCCTCCTGCCGAATCAACACCTCCACCAGCACCTGTAGACACCACAACCGACCCTGATGTTGAAAAAATAGGTGACGAAAAAGAGGATAAGAAAGAATTAGATATTACTGATTTAGTCAACTCTCAAAAAAATGTTGAGGATAAACAAGAAGAATATTTTAATAATTTATTTAAATCTTTAAGTGATTTAGAGGAAAAATTATCCAATATGGATATGATTGTTAACAAACTAAATGATATTGAAGCGAAAGTTGAAAAATATAGAACAAAAACACCTGAAGAAAAATTAGAATTAAGAAGTTTGGATTCAGGACCTTTTAATCAGAAATTATCGCAATATTTTGAAGATAAACAAGACGATTTTGAAAAACAAGGTAGAGAAGAATATATCTTAACAAAAGATGAAGTTGAAGATTTTTCTCCATCAGAGGTTAAAAAAAGTTTTAGAAACTTTGAAGAAGGTAGAGACGATGAACCAAACGCATTTAACCAATTTAAATATTAAGTAATGGGGATGAAATTCCCCAACTAATTTGACATTACAAAGGCTGACACTTATATTTTATCATAAACAATTAAATAACACGAAAAAATGGCGACAAACAATTCACTCGACGCGGTACTGGCGCAGTACGAAAATTCAAAACAGGGGTCATCATCCACCTCTAAAATGTCTCAAGACGAAAGGATGAAAAAATACTTCGCGGCAATCCTTAAAGACAACGAAAAACAAGGACAAAAACGATTAAGAATTCTACCAACAAAAGACGGCTCTTCACCATTCAAAGAAGTTTGGTTTCACGAAGTTCAGGTAGATGGTAAATGGCAAAAATTCTACGACCCAGGTAAAAATGACAACGAACGTTCTCCTTTAACTGAGGTTTATGAAGAATTAATGGCAACAGGAAAAGAGTCTGATAAGAAGTTGGCAACACAATACAAACCACGTAAGTTTTATATTGTTAAAGTTGTTGATAGAGATAACGAATCTGATGGAGTTAAATTCTGGAGATTCAAACACAACTATAAAAATGAAGGAATCTTAGATAAAATTATTCCAATTTGGAGAGCAAAAGGAGACATCACAGACCCTGAAAAAGGTAGAGATATTATTCTTGAGTTAACCAAAGCAAAAACACCAAACGGAGCGGTATATACAGTAATTCAAACAATTATGTATGATGACCCGGCACCGATTCACGAAAAGAAAGAAACAGGCGATTCTTGGGTTAATGACGAATTAACTTGGGAAGATGTATACTCTAAAAAACCTGAAGAATATCTTGAGGCAATTGCAAGAGGAGAGACTCCACGTTGGGATTCAGATGCGGGTAAATACGTTTATGGAAATTCTGACGAACAAACAATTGATATGGGTAGTAAAAAATCTACAAAAGACCCACAGGCTGACGCAGAACCTGATGAAGATATGCCATTTTAAAATTTATTAATCATTGCGTGGACAAATCGTCCACGCTTTATTACATTTAACTTATGAAAGCGACGAATAACGAAAACAAAATTACAGAAAAAATGTATAAGGCTTTATGTGCCAAATACGAATCACAAGCTTTAGAGGCTGAGGCATCACTACTTGTTTATTTTACTTCACCTGTTGGAATTGGAGAACATCCACAACATATTGAAGAAATGGATAAACTTGTTGAAAAGATTGCAAACGCAAAAGACAAATTAGAAACAATTAAAGAATTCTATAAATACGAATAATTATGGCGATTAAGAAAAAAGAAATAACTTTAGATTCCATAAAATCTAAGTTCTCCACAAAAACTAAATATAAACCAGAGAGTTATTATAGTTGTGGAGATGCTTTTATGGGAGCTTGTGGGTTACCAGGTCCTATTATGGGAGGTATTAATATGTTCTTAGGGCACTCTAATAGTAGTAAAACAACCGCCATGATTTTGGCAGGAGTTGACGCTCAAAAGAAAGGACATCTACCCGTATTCATAATTACTGAAAAGAAATGGAGTTGGTCTCATGCGGTTGAACTTGGATTAAAAGCAGAACAAAATGAACAAGGGGAGTGGGACGGTGATTTTATTTTTAATGATAGTTTTGATTATATTGAACAAGCAACTGATTTTATAAATGAAGTTTTAGATGCTCAAGAAAAAGGAGAATTACCATATAGTTTATTATTCTTATGGGATTCTGTTGGGTCAATCCCATGTAAAATGACCTTTGAAGGTAAAGGTGGAAAAATGCACAACGCATCTGCTTTAGCGGATAGAATAGGAATGGGAGTACATTCAAGAATATCTAAATCAAAAAAAGAAGATTATCCTTATTATAATACTATGGTAGTAGTTAATCAACCTTGGGTTGATTTACCTGACAATCCATTTGGACAACCTGAGATTAAGGCGAAAGGTGGAGAGGCATTGTGGTTGGCATCTTCTTTAGTTTTTCTATTTGGAAATCAAAAGAAAGCAGGTATTAATCATATTACCGCAACTAAAAATGGTAGAACTGTTAGATATGCTATTAGAACCAAAATATCGATTATTAAAAATCACGTAAATGGTTTGGGTTATAATGATGGTAAAATTATTGCCGTACCACAAGGTTATATTTCCGATACAAAAGAGGCTTTGGAAGAATATAAAAAACAATATTCTAGTTATTGGAATGCTGTTCTTTCAGGTACAGGGGAAATTTTATTAGATGAAGAAGTTGTAGATAGTTTGGAAGACTAAAAAACAAAAAGTGATTAAAACATTATTGGTTGACGGAAACAACCTATTTAAAATAGGACTTCACGGAGTTAAGGATTATTACCATAATGCTAGACATATTGGGGCAATCTGGCACTTCGTGAATACTTTAAGAAAATTTATTGAAGAAAGTAATTTCGACAAAGTAGTTGTATTTTGGGATGGAAATGAGAATTCAGTTGCTAGAAAAACAATTTACCCTCAGTATAAAGAAAATAGAAGAGAATTAGACAACCCATTCAAAGAAGAATCTTCTAATTATCAGAAAGAAAGAATCAAACAATACTTAGAAGAAACATTTGTAAGACAAATCAATGTTGAAAAGAATGAGGCGGATGATTTGATATCATACTATTGTCAAATTTCAACTAACGAACACAAAACAATATTCTCATCCGACAAAGATTTAACCCAATTAATTTCAGAAAACGTAACAATATATTCACCTTCAACAAGACAATATTATAAGCATGGTGATAAGATTAGAATATACGATTATGAGTTCCCACACTATAATATAAAGACTTATAAGATATTATCGGGAGATAAATCAGATAATATTGACGGAATCTACTATTTGGGGGAAAAAACTTTAGTAAAATTATTTCCTGAGATACTTGAAAAACCAATTTCTTTTACCGATATTTTAAATAGAGCTGAAGAACTCTTAAAAGAGGACAAAGAGAACAAGGTATTAAAGAATTTACTAACAGGAAAAACAAAAACGGGAATATATGGAGAGGAATTCTTCGAAATCAATCAAAAGATTGTTGACTTATCAAACCCAATTATCACAGAAGAAGGAAAAGAAATCGTTGAACTTTATTATAATGAAACATTAGACCCTGAAGGAAGAGGTTATCGAAACTTAATTAAACTTATGATGGAAGATGGTTTTTTTAAGTTCCTACCAAAAGGAGATGACGCATGGGTTAATTTTATAAAACCATTTTTAAAGTTAACAAGAAAAGAAAAGAAAAAATACCAAACAAATAAATAATATGAAAGAGCAACAAGAAAGCACAAAGTTAGAGTTTGTAATGATGGTTAACAATAACATCATCGTACAAAGATTCTTCAATGTTAGAGATTATAATCCTAACGCAAAAAGTTCACTTGAACTGTATGAGTATCTAAAAGATTTAAAGGATGAATTATCCTATGAATTAAAGATGAAGACCGCAGTTTATATGTTGGATAACAGGTATGAGATTGAGAACAATCCTGAAGTTTTAAACACGTCTTATACTGACGGACCTGAATCATTTAATATCTTTCTTAAAGAAGGAGATAAGACAATTTGTCATAGAAGATTCGACGCAAAAATCTATCCACCTAAAATAAGATACACCGTAGACATACGTCCGCACATAAAAAGTATTCTTTCGGGTTTAACTGACATTTTTTCATCTGAAAATTTAACTTACAAATACCTTGAAGTTAATACAATTTAAGAATATTTATCAATACAATTATATAACTTATGGCGTCAAACAAAAATTTCGAGTATCTAGGTAGTACTTTCCAACTTCAACTTCTAAACCAAATTATCGTAGATAAAGATTTTTCAAGGTCAATTATTGATGTCATGGATTCTCAATACTTTGAGAATAAGTATTTCAAATTAATATTCCAAATGATTAAGGAATATTACGGGAAATACGAACACACCCCTAATTTCGATACTTTAGAACAAATTACTAAGTCTGAATTACAACAAGAATTAGCGTCTAAAATAGTTTTAGATACGTTAGTTAAAGTTAAGGACGCACCTCACGAAGGAAGTACCTTCGTTCAAGACAAAGCAATGAAATTCTGTAAACAACAAGAATTACAGAAAGCAATTACTAAGGCTCAAAAAGTAATCGATGGCGGTGAATTTGAGAACTATGAACAATTAGAAACCTTGGTTAGAGAGGCTTTACAAGTTGGAGAGAGAGAAGACGGAATGTCTGACGTTTTCTTTAACCTAGATGATGTATTAAATGAAGATTACAGACACCCTATCCCTATGGGAATACCGGGTATTGATAGATTATTAAAGGGAGGTTTGGCAAAAGGAGAAATTGGCGTTATCTTAGCACCAACTGGCGTAGGTAAATCAACATTCTTGACTAAAATATCAAATCACGCGTATAATCTTGGATATAACGTCCTTCAAATCTTTTTTGAGGACAATCCAAAGATTATTCAAAGAAAACATATTACTTTATGGACAAAGGTTCATCCTGATGAATTATCCATTAAGAAAGATGAAGTAATGGCAAAGGTTCAAGAAGTTAGAGACTCTATGCCAAACAGATTAATCTTAAAGAAATTACCATCGGACACTATGACAATGTTACAAATCAAGAATCAGATTAGAAAAATGATTGCCGATGGTATTAAAATCGATATGGTTTTATTAGATTATATTGATTGTGTTGTTCCTGATAAGAACTTAGGTGACGAATGGAAATCAGAAGGTTCGGTTATGAGAGCATTTGAAGCGATGTGTCACGAACTATCAATAGTTGGATGGACGGCAACACAAGGTAATAGAAGTTCAATTTCATCTGAGGTTGTAACAACAGACCAAATGGGTGGGTCAATTAAAAAGGCTCAAGTTGGTCACGTTATCATATCTGTTGCAAAAACATTACAACAAAAAGAAATGAAACTTGCAACCATTGCAATTACAAAATCACGTATCGGAGATGATGGTGTGGTTTTTGAGAACTGTAAATTTGACAACGGGATGTTAGAGATTGATACTGAAAGTTCGGTAACATTCTTAGGATTAGAAGAACAAAAAGAAGAACAAAATAGACAAAGAGTAAAAGATTTACTTGAGAAGAGAAAACAAAGACAGCAAAATAATTAATTATGGAAAAAATATTAAAAGAGAATCCAAACAGGTTTGTTATATTTCCAATCGAATATAATGATATTTGGGAATACTATAAACAACACCAAGCCGCTTTTTGGACGGCAGAAGAAATTGATTTAACGGGAGATATTCGAGATTGGGAAAACCTTTCAGATAATGAAAGATATTTCATCAAAAATATTTTATCGTTTTTCGCCGCGTCAGACGGTATTGTAAATGAAAATCTGGCAGAAAATTTCTACAGAGAAGTTCAATATCCTGAGGCTAAATTCTTCTATGGATTTCAGTTGATGATGGAGAACATACACTCATTAATGTATTCTTTATTAATTGATACTTATGTCTCTAACCCCAAAGAAAAAGATGATTGCTTTAACGCAATCGACAAGTTACCTGCGGTTCAAAAAAAGGCTACGTGGGCTCTTGAATGGATTAAAAACGCATCTTTCCAAGAAAGATTGGTGGCATTTGCCGCGGTAGAAGGAATATTCTTCTCAGGTTCTTTCTGTTCTGTATTTTGGTTAAAATCAAGAGGAATTATGCAAGGTTTGTGTAACGCAAACGCATTAATATTTAAAGATGAAAACTTACATTGTGATTTCGCAATTCATTTGTTAAACAATCACGTTGAAGATAAACCAAGCGAGAAACGAATTAAAGAAATTTTATTGTCCGCATTAGAAATTGAAAAGGAATTTATCACCGAATCATTACCGGTATCATTAATAGGTATGAATTCAAATCTAATGAAACAATATTTGGAATTTGTGGTAGACGGTCTACTTGTTAAATTGGGTTGTAAAAAACAATTTAATGTAGAACAACCATTCAAGTTTATGGAACAAATTGCCGTTGAAACCAAAGGAAACTTCTTTGAATCAAGAACCGTTGAGTACCAAAAGGCTAAATTAAATGAAACAATTAATTTTACAGAAGATTTTTAACATGATGTCACTAAAGATTAAAAAAAGAAGTGGAGAGGAAGTATCTTTTAACCCACAAAAGATTTATAATAGAATTAAAAAGGCCGCAAAAGGATTAAATGTTAATTCTGATGAGATTTTTATTAAAGTTATAACATCAGTTCCTGTTGAGGGGCATATCACAACAAAAGAATTAGACAAATTAGTGTATGAGATTGCCGCCGCTTATACTGGTAGTCATCACGACTATTCCCGTTTAGCGTCTTCAGTTGCGATATCATCTTATCATAAAGAAACTAATCCAAGTTTTTACGAGACTATGGAAGAACTTTATGAAGCCGGTATTGTTAACAAAGATTTCATTATTTTAATGCAAATGTTTGGTAAAGAAAAAATTGATTCCATAATAAATCACGACAATGATTATAATTTTGATTATTTTGCTTGGAGGTCGCTGCAAGAAATGTATCTTTTAAAGTTACCTAACGGTAAAACTATTGAAAGACCACAACATATGTATATGAGAGTTGCGTTATGGGTAACAAATAGCTTTGATGATGCTATTGAGTACTATAAGTCATTATCAAATCAGTTAATTTCTCCGGCAACACCAATTATGATTAACGCAGGAACAAAAGTACCTCAGTTAGCATCGTGTGTATTACACTACAACAACTCAGATTCAAGAGAAGGACTCCTTCAAACAATGAATGACATCTCAACTTACTCATCTGACGCTGCCGGTATCGGTTTATCTATGAGTAACATTAGAAGTAAAGAAAGTAGAATATCAACTTCAGGGGGATTTGCGGGAGGGTTATTAAAATACCTTAAAATTGTTAACGAGTCATTAAGATTTTTTAATCAACAAGGCAGAAGACCCGGTAGTGCCGCAATTTACCTTGAACCTTGGCATAAAGATATTTTTGACCTATTAGAAATTAAAAAGAATACGGGAGCGGAAGAATTAAGAGCGAGAGATTTATTTACTGCACTTTGGATTCCTGACAATTTTATGAGAGCGGTTAAGAACAATGAAGACTGGTATTTATTCTGTCCTAACGACATTAAAAAGGCGGGTATTAAACCACTACAAGAATGTTATGGTGATGAATACGAATCCAATTACGCTCTTGCCGTTTCAATGGGACTTGGAAAAAAAGTTAAAGCTCAAGATGTTTGGACTAAAGTTATTGAATCTCAAGTTGAAACAGGAGTTCCTTATTTATGTTCAAAAGATAATGCTAATAAAAAGACTAATCATCAAAACATTGGAGTTATTAAACAATCGAATTTATGTAATGAGATTTATCAATATACTGATGAGAAAACGACCGCTATCTGCACACTATCTTCAATGGTATTAAAAAACTTTATTGTTGACGGTAAATTTGATTTTAAGTTACTATATGATGAAACAAGAAAAGTTGTAAAAGCACTAAACAAAGTGGTTGACGTAAATAATTATTCAACCGAAAAAGGTAAAAAAGGTGGGTTAGAACAGAGAGCAATTGCAATAGGAACACAAGGACTTGCGGATGTTTTCTACTTAATGGATTATGGATTTACATCGCCTGAAGCGAAAAAACTAAATAAGTTTATTTTTGAAACTATATATTTTGCCGCAATTACAGAAAGTAATGATTTATGTAAAAACGGAAAAAGAAAACCATATGAGTTCTTTGACGGTTCACCAATGTCAAAAGGTGTATTTCAGTTTGATATGTGGGGATTAAAAGATATTGATTTATCAGGAATGTGGGATTGGACTCAATTAAAAGAAGATGTTAAAAATTATGGTGTGTGTAACTCATTATTCACAGCACAAATGCCTGTAGCGTCATCAGCAAAAATTACTGGTTCGTATGAAATGACAGAACCCGCTCATTCGGCAATTTTTAATAGAAGAGTTGTTGGAGGTGAGATTATGATTGTTAACAAATACTTAATTAACGATTTTGAAAAACTTGGTATTTGGTGTGAAGACCTAAAAAATGAAATCATTTTAAATGAGGGGTCAATACAAGGAATTAATTTTAATAATTACTTAGATGTTGAAGATAAAAATTATCATAAAAAAGTTAAACGTATTGAAAATTTAATACCAAAATACAAAACAATTTGGGAAATTTCACAAAGAGAATTAATTGATATGGCGGCAGATAGAGCACCATTCATTGACCAATCACAATCAATGAATATATACATGAGTAACCCTACTCTATCAAAAATAACATCATCACACTTCCATTCTTGGGAGAAAGGTTTAAAAACTTTATGTTATTATGTTAGAACTAAAGCAATCTCAACGGGAGCAAAACATTTAGCGGTTGATATCTCAAAAATAGAAAAACCTAAAACAACTCCTGAAGCACCAAAGGTAGATTTTAAATTACCTGAAAAACCTAAAAACAGTGAATTTGAATGTTTTGGATGTTCTTCTTAATATTAATCCCGACATAGTTCGGGATTTTTTATTTATATCTATTTATAGAAAATAAACAGAACATATATTTATATGTATGGCAGAATACCCAACATATGGAATAAATTTTCCATTTAGAGATTCTTATGAAGGAACTTATTTTGATTTATCTGTTAATTCTGAGGAAGAAGTTAGGTCAAACTTAATCCATTTGCTATTAACAAGAAAAGGAACGAGATATTTTTTACCTGATTTTGGAACTAGATTATACGAATTTATTTTTGACCCAATGGATGGACCTACTTTTTCAGAAATTGAAGGAGAAATAAGAGAATCGGTTTCTCAATATATTCCGGGAATAACAATAACTAATATTGAAGTAAAACCGGCCTCTGAAGATGAAGAAGGTAGAGGGACTTATATTAATTCTGACGGTAAAAGAGAATTTGTTGTACCGGGTATTAGTCAAAAAGAACATACCGCAAAAATAAAGATTGATTACATATTAACTGAAACTGCTTTTAATACAAGTGATTTTGTAATTATTAATATTTAAAAAATATGGCAAATAAAAAAATATCTTACACAACAAGGGATTTCCAATCAATAAGAACTGAATTAATTAATTTTACAAAAACTTATTATCCTGACTTAGTTGAGAACGTTAATGACGCCTCCATCTTTTCAGTTTTAATAGATTTAAACGCGGCGGTAACTGATAACCTACAATATAATATTGATAGAAGTATACAGGAGACGGTATTACAATATGCACAACAAAAATCATCAATATATAATATTGCTAGAACTTACGGGTTAAAAATTCCGGGACAAAGACCTTCAGTTGCTTTAGTTGATTTCTCAATTACGGTACCGGCGGATAATGATAAAGAAGATTTAAGGTATTGTGGGATTTTAAGAACGGGAGCACAAGTTAATGGTGCTGGCCAAATTTTTGAAACTGTTTATGATATAGATTTTAGTTCAGATGTTAATGTTGAGGGGGTTACTAATAGACTAAAAATTCCTAATTTTGATGCCAATAATAAATTGATTAATTATACCATAGTTAAAAGAGAAACTGTTGTTAATGGAGTTACTAAAGTTTTTAAAAGAGTTATAACCCCTAACGATATTAAACCATTTTTTGAATTATTTTTACCCGAAAGAAACGTGTTAGGAATTACAAGTGTATTACTTAAAGACGGAACTCAATACGCTAACGTACCAACAACTCAAGAATTTTTATCATTGGATAATAGATGGTATGAGGTTAAAGCTTTAGTAGAAGACAGAGTCTTTGTAGAAGACCCAACTAAAGTATCAGATAACCCCGCAATAAAAGTGGGAAAATATTTAACAGTACAAAATAAATTTATCAGTGAATTCACACCTGAAGGGTTTTGTAAACTAACCTTTGGAGGAGGTTCACAATCTGCTGATGAACAACTAAAAGAATTTGCGAGAAACGGACTTAAATTAGACCTTTATAAATATTCTAATAATTTTGCGTTAGGTAGTACTTTAAAAGCAAATACAACTTTATTTGTGCAATATCGAATTGGAGGTGGTACAGGAAGTAATTTAGGTGTAAATGTTATTACTCAAATAGGAACGGTATCATTTTTTGTTAATGGACCTTCACAATCAATGAACACAAATGTTATAAATTCTTTAAGGTGTAATAACGTAACCGCGGCAATTGGTGGTGCTAACAATCCAACAATGGAAGAAGTTAGAAATATGGTGGCGTTTAATTTTGCTGCCCAAGATAGAGCTGTAACTATTAATGATTACGAATCAATAATAAGAACTATGCCTTCTAAATTTGGAGCGCCGGCAAAAGTAAGTATTGTTGAGGAAAACAATAAAATAAAAATTAAGATGTTAGCGTATGATGACACTGGAAATTTGACAGAAACTATATCAAATACGTTAAAAAGTAATGTTGCTAATTATTTATCAAACTACCGAATGATAAACGACTACATTTCAATAGAAACCGCTAATGTTATTGATTTAGGTATTAATATTAGTGTTGTTTTAGACGGTGCTCAAAACCAAGGTTCAGTTATATCACAAATAGTTAATGTTGTTTCTAATTACTTTGCACCAGGAAATAGAGAAATGGGTCAAAATGTCAATGTGTCCGAAATAAGGAGACTAATTCAAAGTCAAAACGGAGTTATTACAATATCAGAAATAAAGTTCTTTAATAAAGTGGGAGGTCAATACTCTTCATCACAAACATCCCAAAGATATGCGGTTCCGGCAACAAGAGAAATTGAATTAGTTGACGATACAATATTTGCAGAACCAAGCCAAATGTATCAAGTTAGATTTCCAAGTAAAGATATTGTTGTTGCTCTTAAAAATCTAAGAAACACTAATTTCTCCTAATAAATTTATTTTAAAAAAACTTAACTTATCTTTTTGAAAATAGACCATAAACTATTTATCTAAAAAGATTTTTTATATAATGCCGAATTCAATTAGGATTAGAACACAAGTTGGAGTTGATAAATCAATCAGAGTTTTATTAAACCAAGATTTTGAATATTTGGAGATATTATCTCTAAAAATATTACAAAGTCAAATATACAACAGACAATGTTCTGATTACGGAGTAGTTGTTGGTAGAGTTACCTCAAATAACGGATATGGAATCCCAAATGCTAAAATTTCAATTTTTATTCCTTTAGACCAAGAAGATGAAACTAATCCGATAATTTCTGAATTATATCCTTATAAATCATTAAGTGATGTAAATGAGGATGGTTATAGGTATAATCTATTACCTTATGTTAAATCTTATAGCGAACACGTTCCAACAGGAACTTTTTTTAATAGAAAAGACGTATTAACAGAACCATCGTTAATTGAAGTTTTCGATAAGTATTTTAGATATACTGCGAGAACCAATGATAGTGGCGATTTTATGATTTTTGGAGTTCCTGTGGGACAACAAACAATACATGTTGATATTGATTTATCAGACATTGGTGAATTTTCATTATCGCCTCAAGATTTGATAAGAATGGGTGTTGCCACAGAATCTCAGATTTCAGGAACAAAATTTAGGTCATCTACAAATTTAGCAGAATTACCTCAAATAATTTCTATTAATAGGGTTATACAAGTAGAGCCATTATGGGGTCAACCTGAGATTTGTAATTTAGGTATAACAAGAACAGATTTTGATTTAACTGATGAGGCTAATATAACAATAACCCCGACCGCAATTTTTATGGGTTCTATATTTTCAGATATAGATACAATGGCGTTAAAATCAAATTGTAAACCAAGATTAAAACAAGGTGAACTATGTAATTTAATTGCCGGTCCTGGAGAAATACTAACTATAAGACAAACAATATTTCAAGACACATTAGGAAGACCGTTTTTAGAATCTTTTGATTTAGAATCAGGAGGACAAGTTATTGATGAAAACGGAACATGGCTTGTTGATATACCAATGAATTTAGATTTTGTTACAACAAACGAATTTGGTGAAAAAGTTTTATCTAACGACCCAAAAATTGGTGTACCCACTAAGGCAAAATATAGATTTAAAATAAAATGGAATCAATCTCCAACATTAAATGAAGACACAAAGAGAGGTTATTATTTAGTACCAAATATCAGAGAATTTGGTTGGGATTCCGGAGGTAATACAGTTATTAATCAAACATTACTTCGTAAATCATACGCATTTAGTATTAATTGGGACGATTATGTTGACCCTCAATCAGGAATTAATTGTGAAGATTCATTTTATGAAATGGCTTATAATAAAGTTTATTCTGTTTCACAATTAATCGATAAACACAGACAAGGTACATTACCAAATAGGTTTGTTAGTATAAAGAATATATTAGATGAAAGTTGCGAAAGCGAAAATAACAGATTTCCAACAAATGATGCGGTATATAGAGGAGATATTATATTCTTAATATTTTTATTTTTTATCAGTATATTTCAAATTATAATGTTACCACTGGTTGTGGTGATTCATGTTTTATATGTTCTAATAATCATTGTAAAATACTTGGGTATTTTTTTGGCTGCTCTAAGTTTTTATTTCCTACTTAAAGAAGTATCTTCGGCAATTGCTGCTTTAAATATTGGTGTCGTTACCCCTGCCGGACCTGTCTCCCCAAATTTTAAATTATTTTTTATATCCCTTAAAAAGGCTATTGGTTGGGGATTAGCAACCGTTGCTTTTGCATTTTTATGGAAAAAATTAAAAGACGTTAAACTTAAACCATTTAGTTTACCTATAATGTTGTATGACCAATGTGAATTTTGTGATTGTAATCAAGAAGAAAATGACATACAAGATAGTTACGAATCTGAAGTTGCGGGAGGTATGCCAAGCTTACCTGGTGCAGGAAGTCCGTCACAAAGCACTTCAGGAGTTGGAGGAGGTGCCGGTGCAATTGGAGGAAATTCTTCCGATATTTCTAATAATGTACAAGGTCAAATATCAGAATTTTACACCAACAACTATTTTCTTAATTTAGTTAGCAGTCAACCAATATATTCATTTATAGGACAATCAGTTGCGGGTCAAGAATTTTTAAACCCACCTACAGATACTCCGGTTTGCGGTAGTTTAGTTCCTAATTTAACCCTTAGTGTCGACTCTTCAGGTAATGAAGACTATGTATTCACAAGTAGTTTAAATTTAGGTGAAAGAATTAATTTATTTAATACGAAGGCTAAATTTTTTGACGAAATCCCAAACAACCCTGGAGGAGGTGTCAACCAAATTAAAGTAAGTTTCTTAACAGGTGGGACTATGACTTCGGATATTGACGCTCATTATGATAATATTGTATTCTTAATGTTAACTCCTGATAGTTTACAAAGTTTTAATGATGGAGATATTATAACTTTCCAAAATCCTAGTTTTAGTAAAGATGTTAATGTTGTTGGAGGACCAACAAATCAATACGGTAATAATTCAATAACGGGAACACCGGTTAACACCGCCGCTTATCCTGTAACAGTTAATTATGTTAAACCCGATGGAACTCCTGGCTCAGTAAATTACACAATACCAACACCAAATTCTGCCGATACCAACTATCACAAATATCCTATTGATTTAGAATACTTCCAAGTGATAACCGCGATGACTTATTCAAATTTTGCGTCGCAACAAGGAACAACATTAACGAATTCATTAAACAAACGTTTTTTGAATAATACTATGTGGTTTTTAAAGATATATAAAGATGGTGCTCCTGATAATCAATCAGAACCAATTACCGGTATAAATCCATTAACCGCTTTTGACGACTACCAAAATCAGGTATGTTTATTTTTAGTTAGAGGAGTTGACCCATATTCATCAAAACAACCTGTAACGTATGATTTAAGTAAAATATTTGGACATTCATCTTATAATAATGTTCTTATTAAAGGTTTTTATAAATTAAATCAACCTATCGTAGGAGGGTTTAAAAACATAAGACATAATTTAACTAATAGTACAGATTTAGACTCATCATATTCCAACTCCAACTTATATTTTAAATCATTTAATTATCAACCATCAACAACACAATTTAGTGGATTTGGTTCAAATTTACCATCATATTATTCTAACTTAGATAATAATTTAAATAGCGTCACTTTTGGTACTTGTTGTAACCTTAGTCCATTATATCTGAACACAGTTTTAAGTCAAACTACTTATGGTGCTAGAGCAATTGGTAATATTACCTATTCCTCATCTTCCCCAACAGGGTGGTATGGTAAAAACGCCTTTGTATATGAATTTAATACCCCTGTTTTTTCATCAAGTTCACCACCACCATTACCATTAGTCCCTTATTACGCTCCAACCCCCAATAATACATTATCAAAAAACAGAGGGTATTTTGTTTCCGAAATTGTTGAAGGGGGGGGTTTAATGATTATGGATGTTACTATAAGAGATACAACCATTGGAAGTCCTGCCGTTGTAACTGCGTATCTATCAACATCATATTCTACAGCAACAACCGTAACATACCCAACAACAATCAAAACAAATAGAAAAACAGTAATGAGGTCTGATAGATTACCAACTTCAACAAATGTTTTTTCAAATTGTGAAATAGATTATTTATTACAAAATAACCCAAATTTTTCAATTTATGTTATTGGAGAAAATGGAATATTACCTTCACAAACCACTACAATACCTTTTTTAACTCAAGGTCCTTATGATGGAAATACTTTTACATCCAATACATTAAATAATACTGTTATTAATAGTTTAAATGAATGTCAGGATTCGGTACCATTAAAATGTTATGAATTTGTTGGAGATGAATTTAGATTAAAAACGGGGGATGCTTGTAAAAGTACCGAATATGATGGAAGTCCTAAATTAATATGGAAAACAGGATGTTATAAATTAGTTACAAGAATTTTGTTATCAATACCAACAGACTTTTTATTAATTGCGGAATGGGCTGCGAGAACTAAAATAGTGTTCGGAGCTTGTAGGAATGTATTTTCACATGTGTTCACAAATAATTGGATTAATGGTTCTTTATACGCATTTGCGTTTAAAAATAATAGAATTTTTAATAATCAAAACCAACCAACAAGTGATATATGTGATAGAACAGTTTATTTTGACCCAACAACAAATAATTTTTATTATAGAAGTAGCCCATACTATTCAGGAACAACAGAACAATATTTTTGTGGGTCACCTGGAACTGAATCAACAGTTCAGTTAGGTAATTTAAGATACCCAACAACATTAATTGATTTAGGTCCTAGAAATTTTTATCTACAAGAAATTATAATGTCTGATGATTATGACGGATATGTTGTTAGTCAATTAAGAACAACAACATTTGGAGACGTATCAGAAATTTTTAACATTTTTATGTTATCAAGAATGGCTAATTCAGGATTTTGGAGTCAAGTTTTTGGTAGCGGAGGTAACAGTGTGTTAAAATACTTTGACAGTAGAGGTAGATTTCAAGTAGATGCTGACTACGCTCAAATGATTTCTATAAATTCTGAGTTAGGAGTTAATGAATTTCAAAGTGAAAGTTATCCTGATGTACCAGGAACAGGTCCAATTTATTTTAGTAATGGGGGCTCAGAAAATGGTATATTTGGAATTTTCTTTTCTTCGGACACTCAAGTTAGAGATTTCATATCTCCTAAAAGAACTATTATAATACCTTCAGGAGCGTCAACAAATGACTGTACTTTTAGTTATTTTAATGTTAAAACTCAAAAAGTTCCATTTTATCAATGGCAACTTAAAGATAATCCTAGTACCGCTAATATATTTGGGGCACAATCAAATACTTGGTTTACTGAACCTTTAGATGGTCAAAAATATTTTTCCAATTATTATCAGAAAATGGATAGATTGACAGAATCATCAAGATATTTTAGAACTTTACCTGGTATAACTAATAATAGTTATAATAAAGGGTATATATATAATGTTAATAATTCAGGACAATATAGTTCGGATTTATCTTTCCAAGATTATAATAACTTAGTCAATGGTAAAGAAAAACATATAACAGTAGGTGGACCATTTCATTTTTATTTTGGACTTAAAAAAGGAAGAAGTGCTTGGGATAGATTCGCTAGAAAATGGATAGGGTTTGAAAATATAACAAATTAAAATGGGTAATAATAACGAAAATAGAGTTGTATTAGGGTCTCTAAGATATAAGTCAGCAACAGATACTAATTTACTTTTTAGTGTTCCGTTAATTCAAAATTCGAAACATAATGTCGAATTTGATAGGACAGTTGATATTAGTCTAGAAGATGTTTTCCAAGGAGAAAGACAAAGTTCAGGTAACTTTAGACCGTCTTGTAAATTCACTATATTATTTAAAAACTCTTATTCAGGTAAAACAAATTATGAACCATTTGAAAATAACCTATATTACTTAAATCCTGAAATAACCGCGGCTCAAAATTGCCCACCAAATCCAAATATATATTGGCCAGGATTACCACAGTACAATGAATTCGATTTTATTAGAAATGATAATAATGTTACAGGTTATACCCAACCACCAAATCAACATTTAACTTTTATACCAAAAAGTGCGTCCAATTATAATTGGATGTTCTATATGACATATGCCAAAAGTAACGACTATACAAAACCAATGAAAGTTTATGAAAGGTATAGTGGACAATACATTAATTGGGTTTCGGGAGATGGAATACCTTTTGTAATTGAAAATGTTACTGAGAATGGTTTAGGTATTGTTAAATTTATTTGTCCAATTAAACACGGATTAAATGCTGATGAGTTTGTTAAATTAAGTTTTTCATACAACGGAAAAAATTTGTTTAAAATTGATTCTTTAGGTGACGCTAATTTTGGAAGTGAAGAATATATTTTTAATATTATAAATGTTGGATTTACAGGTACAACGTTTAATAACGGAGTTATTGGAACTTTTAAAAGAGTTATTTTAGGGGATAATCCTTCAGATTCTACTTCAGAATATTATGTAAGAAAACATAAAGTATTAACAAAATTAGATAATGCTGTTTTAACAAAATGCGGGTTTGAACAAAATATTTTTGGTATTAGTAAGAAATATGAGTCAATGGCTTATACTCCTAATAGAATGTCAAGAGTTTCAATAAAAGAAGGTGCTCAATCATATAGTTTATCATTTAATGAAGATATACAAATAAATGACATAATCGACAATCAAAAAAGACCAATAAGTGAGTTATTTTTTACTGTTGTATGGAGAGGTTATTTTGGATGGACATTGGGTGCAAAAAAACAAGGATGGGATTTTAATCTACCTTTAGTTTTTAATCAACCTAGTGATTGGTGGGACTTATTAAATACAAACTCTGAAACCAACCTACCAATAGATAGTTATAATACATCTTGGTCATCTCCTTTTTTATATACAAGAAGTTTAACGACAGGAGATACTTTAGATGGGGATTATTGTGAATGGAATGACTATGAACAAAAAGAGAGAGTAATATCAACATTAAATCATAAGATAAACTTCAATTCTAATAATTTTGATACAGGAGGAGTTTTATCAAATAGTTTAGGGTATTATTACAAACCACATAATCTTATTAAGATAAGAGACTATTCTGATTATATAGAAGAGGGAGACGCTAGTCAAATAGTAGGAGTACCAAATTACGCCTATTTTTCAACCGAAAAAAATTTATTTGTTTGGAGGGATTTATATCCTTATGGGTATATTGATAGTAATGGAATTGGTGTTGATTATCCGTTTTTTAACGGAACTCACTACCCATTTTCTAATTTTATTTTTAGAATAATTCCTGAAGGAACTAATTATAGTGAGAGTGTCATAAACGTACCAACAATAGATTTCTGTGAATAAATTTTATTTTACATTACCTGACGTAACACAAGGAATACAATTACCATTAGAAATGAAATGGGATTTTGACGGCAGAAATGACAGTATTGAAGTATACGAAGATGAGGTACTTGAAACAGTAATAGGTGTACCAACAGATTACGAAATATTAAGATTTTCACACAACGAACATCTTAATAGTCAATTAACAGACATTAATTATCAATTTAATTTTTTTAGTGGAAATCCAATCACAGTAACATCATCAACAATTTCTAATTGGGTAAATAGTTATTTGGTTGAAGGGTTTTCATCTGATGACTTATATTACTATAGAAGACCTTTTACTAAGTCATTTTTTAAGTTAGATTTCTATGATACTCCAAATACCACAACACAGACAAATTATTTTACTATAATAATACCAACACAACAAGGTGAAACAATGACGGCTAGTATCTCACCATTGTCACCATTTAATAATGTTAAAGTAAAAAAACCAAAATTTAAATTAGATTATGTTGGGGATAAAGAAGGGTTCTTTCTCTATTGGTTAAGAAAAAAAGATTTTTTAGATATTAGTACTTTTTATATTTCCGCTAAATTTTTTAACGCTAATTTAGGAGAATTCGTAAGAATGATGAATAGACCACAGTCATCATTACCAAATAAATTTATTTTTAATAGTGATGAATATTTCTATTACAAAGTAGAGTTAAACTACAGTGGTAAAACCTATCAGGTTACTGATTATAATAACTCAAGAATAGGTACTACAACACCAATTTTATGGTATGAATATATTAATCCGCCACAATAATGGAAGATAGAATTTATCATATAAAAATTTCTCCGGAGGTAATAACTAATGACATATTTCCAGCAATATGGAGCGGAGGAACTATTATTCCTCAAATATTTGATGATGAATGCTGTGACATTACAACCACAACAACAACACTTAGAATAACAGGAACGACTTATGTTTATTCATCAATGACACAAATTTTGTCAGGAGGGACAAACGGTAGTTCACTTTTAACAGGACTCACGGTACCAATTTTTTTAAGTGAGAATACAGTTGATGTTGGGTATTATTCAGCCTTTGATGGCGCGATTTCACAACAAGATACAATGTTAAATTTTGTATTCAGTGCTTTTACAGGAGCTCCTTATACGTATTATTTTTATAATACATCCGATGTAGATTTTAAAAAATATTTGAATTTTTCAACATATAGAATAGATTGGGGTGACGGAAGTCCAACACAATTAGCATCTAGTGTAGCACCCGCTTTTTATACTCACACATACTCAATAACACCTGCAACATATACAATTACTATGTCAGGAATGAGTCCTTGGGGGTATAATTTAATTAAAAAAACGGTTTACGTTCCGTTTACAGGAGTGACAATTGATAACCCAAACGGAGAGGCGTATTTTTTTCCTTCTGGGGGCAATTGGTCTGCAACACCAATAAGTTATGAATATATTTTTAGCGGAGATTCAATTTGTGATGTTGACTTACAAACAAGCGATAACTATACAACTGTACCGTTTATTGTTAGTGGATACACAAACTCAAGTTTAAAAGATTTAGAACAATACGGAACTCCAAAATACAAATTAGGTATTCAAGTTACGGGAGACACTGGAACTATTGGTACGTTTTTAGGTTCTGATTCAGGAAATACATACACCGCATACACCATTAATGATGTTGATTACTACGATTTTAATGACGGAACAACTATTTTTTTCGTTTATTCTTCAGGTTTCACATCAGATATGATAACATGCACCGCAATAACAAAAAATGAAGTACTACTTAACGTAATTGACCAACCAGAAATTTATTCCAGTGTATTTATAGAACGAGGAAAGTATTCAGGGCTAGAAAGAGTGCAAAGATTAGGTGAGGTTGATAGTATAGGAGATTTAACTAGTTACGGATATAAATTTTTTAATATAATTAATACATAAAATGGCAACAGGAACGTATGGAACGATAAGACCCGCAGATGTATCACCCGAAGATGTTGATATAATTTTAAATTATACACCATCGAGAGACGATACCAATAATTTTTTATTAACTAAATTAGACGCGTCGTCAATATTAAAACCTTATTTTAATAATTCAAATACCGGAGGTAATGCGAATGTTGAAATTTTAGGTGGGTTATATAATTTAAAATTACCGGCAGACCAATTCAATAAAATTGGTATTTACACATTATTGATTAGACCCGCACAAATAAGAACAAAAATTTTGGATTGTGGAGTATTATCCGCGCTACCAAACGTAAGAGGATTAATTATTGATTTAAATTCAGTACCCGTAAAATTTAGAAATAAGTTTATTAATCAGGGACTTGTTGGGTTTAGAATTGAGTATTTAAATTCAGATGGTAGTAAAATTCCTAATTTTTTTAGATTAATAACCTCATCGTTTTTTTGTGAACCAGTTGTTCAAAATTTAACAAACACTGTTCAAAAATCTATCAGATATAGATATACCGATAATAACACTAATTTACTTTTTTGTACATTATCACCATCATCCGCACCAACAAATAAACCAAACGCGGTTCCATTTATTGGACAACCAAATCAAAGTATAATAATTACAAATACCTTTTTTAACCCAATAACTTTAGATATTGAAATTGCGGAACACGACTTCTCAACAATAGCGATTGCGCTATATGGTAATCAAACCAAATCTATGGAAGATGGAATTTATACGTTATACGATAGAAGTAATAATATTTACAAACAATATAACTTATTTGAGGTTAGAGACCAATTTAATAAATTATTATATGAGGTTAGACAAGATAGAGGTAATAATATTGATTTTAGTAAAAACTTTACAAATATAACACAATAATGAGTACTAATAAATTTACCTGTCCACCACAAAAGGCTTCTGGAGAAGGAACATTTTCTGACAATTTAGTCGGATTACAACTTGTGCAAGGAGGTGGTTTAACTCAAGGTAATTTTGAGTTTGTACAATCTGTAACAGAAAAGACTAACAGAACTTTTAATACCGGTACTTTTTCAGACCCTATAAGTTTAGAATCTTTAGGTATTGATGATATAAATCAGTCTAAACAAATTGTTGAAAACAATTTTAAAGTATACCCAAACTTTGATTTAAGTAAGGTAACAAATTTTACACTATATGGTTCTTTATCTAAAAGATTATCTAGTTCAGTTATAAGTGTAATTAGTTATTTTCCCGCAGGATTAGTTTCGGCATTTTATAGGCCAACATTTGCAACAGGAGTTACGGCCACAGACGTTGAGTATAATGTAATTTCAAATGAAACAGGTTTTGATTTGGATATTATAAATTTAAGAAACCCTTTTGATATAGATTTTACAGTAAATTCAACACGAAATTTATCTTTAAAAGAAATTAAAGTATCTGATTTAAGAGATTTACCAAAACAGGCGGTAAAATATAATTTATATTACAAAGGTAATGCTTATCCCCTAACAAGGATAATCCCTACAAATTCTTTAACTTCAGGATTTTTAAGAGTTTTTGTAGATGGAGAACCATTTGCCGGAGAAACATATATATACGGAGATATAATTATACGACCAAACGACATGGAGGTTAATAAAGTGTTCAACGAGAATTTAGATGAAGTTGAAAACTTTCTATTAAATAGAAATATAAATCCAATTTATAGTGCGGTATTTAATGTCCCAAAACAAACTGATGATGGAACGTACTATGTTTCAAAAGAGGTAATTACTTGGCCTGTTTATGATTTGTGGAATTTAGATATCTTAACGACACAATTCACAACTTATTTGGAAAAATTAAATGATATAGGAGATTCATTTGATGAATTTAAAACAAATTTAATTTCAAGATTTTTAGTTACCGGTTCTTTTAAAGAATTCGATACAATTGGCCAAAAGATGGAGAAAGCACTACAAATCTATGGTAGAAGTTTTGATGAAACTCAGAAGTTTATTACCGCGTTATCATTTATGACATCGGTACATTATAACATTGGAAATGATATACCTTCACAACTACTTAAAAATCTTGCTCAAACATTAGGATGGACAACTAACATTTCACCAATAACTAACGACAATTTTTTGTCATCAGTATTTGGTGAAAAAAATATAGAAAAACCACAATATCAAGGACTTTCCACTGTTCAAACTCCTGATGAATTAAATTACCAATATTATAGAAATTTAATATTAAATTCGGCATATCTTTTTAAATCAAAAGGAACTAGAAAATCCATTGAAATATTATTAAGATTAATTGGGGCACCTGACGCATTAGTTGATTTTAATGAATATGTTTATATTGCTGACCAAAAAATAAATTTAAGTCAATTTAATACTCAATTTGCTAAGATATCTGGAGGCACATATGTTGATGATATTGCAGTTTTAGAACCAACAAATATATTTTCTATACAAGGAGTTAGTTACACAGGATTTACTACATCAACAATAATTGAAGATTCCAACGTTAGGTTAGACGAATATCCTGTCGATGAATTTGGTTACCCTACAACTCCTCCCGATACTGAGGATTATTTTTTCCAAATTGGTAGCGGTTGGTTTGAGCAAACACCACAACATAGAGCCCCTGAAGAAGTTAATTTAACCGATAGCGTCTTTATAGGTTCAAATCCAAATTATCAAACTAGTTTAGTTCCTTATAGTTATGGTGAAATTTATTTACAAAGATTTAGAAAATTTCCATATATGAGTCTTGGTTATAATTTAACAAGACAAATTGATAATAATAAAAGTTGGACTAATAATGAAGTTGGTTTGAGAAGTAATTTAGATAGTTCTTTTACCGCAAGATATAATGTTTCTGATGACAGATTAGTTTTAAATGTTAAAAATGTTGATGTGTTTTTAAACCCTGGTCAAGGTTTAGCATATGACGTTTGGGAAATGTCAAGACAATATAATTATCCAATACCTAATCAAGGACTTAATTGGGTACAACCGACTTATTGTAACCCAAACCCAAATACACCATATCCACAAAGAGGTGGAATAGATTGGACTGAAATAAATCCACAACCAAGAAGAAAAACATTTTTCGAATTTGCCCAAACTTTTTGGAAAAATACGGTCAATGTAAGAAATAGACAATTTATTACTGACGGAAAAACAGGAGGATATCCTACCTTACAGTCAATTTATTGGAAATACTTACAATCAGAAGAAAATATAAACATACCAAATAATAACTTTACATATCAAACAATGATTGATTATGTTAACGGATTAGGGGATTATTGGGTTAGACTTATCGAGCAAATGGTTCCTGCAACAACTTTATGGAATACAGGAGTTAGATACGAGAATTCAATTTTCCATAGACAAAAATTTGTATGGAGAAGACAAAGAGGATGTCAATTAATACCTTTACCATGTAGGTCATGTAGTTTAACAACAAATATATTTACTTACGATTGTCCTTTAGAATCTGTTGAGTGTGACTTATACCCATCAGTTGACACATCAACATTTAGAAGTTTTTACGCTCAAAATTTTGGAGTTGTTTTAGGAACACTATTAAATACGTATTTGACAGAAAATTCAATCGATATTAATAATTGTGTTTTAGACTCCGTAGTTTCTAATTGGTTTGTTGATATAAGAATAGATAATGTAGTAGTTTACCAACAATCATTTTTTACAGGTTATGGTTACACGGACCCAAATTTAAGTGTACCTACTGATGAAACTTGGTTAAATGCGGTCGTGACCGGACTAGATACTTTAATAAATTTTGGATATGATTACTATTTAACAGATGACGACAAAGTTGTTGTTTTTAACCAAATATGTTCAGTATCCGAAGTGGGTGTTAATTTTAAATTAAATATGGGTATAAACTTCCAAATCTACTGTAGTTAATGGCGTGTCCTTTTTTATATAATATTAGTTTAACGGGGGATTGTAGTAATACAAATTCAGGAGAGATAAGTTTATCTATAACAGGAGCTCCAAACTTTACGATTTCATGGGTATCACCGGTTGTAACGTCACCAACAATATCGGGGTCTAGTCCGACAACTTACACTTATAGTGGATTAAGTGCTGGAACGTATACAATATCCGTTAGCGATGGATGTATACCACCAACAACTCAATTTATTAGTTTCCCAATTTCTAGCGGTACTTGTGTTAGTATTGATGCGATTCAAAATACAACTTGTAATAGTGATAATGGAATTTTAACAGCGTCTACCGCTAATTTTTATAGTAGTGCTAATTTTTATCTATACGATAATACTTCAGGATATATAACATCTGGTAATTCAGTTTTTAATACTTACGTATTTCCATCATTAAGTGCTGGAACTTATTATGTGATTGCGGATGACGGAGGGGGATGTACGGGTAAAAGTGAAACCTGCGTTATTAAAAGTTCAACAACTTTTACTTATGGTTTTTACATTGTTAATAATGCGGGTTGTTCTCCTTACGATACTGGAGCGATTTATATAACAGGGATAACAGGTAATCCACCATATACATATTCTTGGTCTAATGGACAAACAGGACAAACGGCAACCGGATTAACTGAAGGAACTTATAGTGTTTTAGTTACAGATAATACTGGGTGTTCTATTGGGAGCTCAACTGCGGTAACAATAACGCCACCAGTTGGATTGGGAACTTACTTTACAACACCACCAAGTTGTTTTGCGTCTGACGGAGAAATAAGTATAACTGTAACAGGAGGAACAGCACCATATTATTACCTTCTATCTAACGGTGATTCATACATTACTTTTAGTACTAGTCATACATTTACTGGTTTAAGTAGTGGTAATTATGTTGTCACAGTTACTGATGCGGGATTTTGTAATTTTAATACTAATATTGCGTTATCCACACCAAATTTATTTAACACTATATCAGTAACAACTAATGATTCTTTATGTAATAATACCGATGGTTCAATATCTATTGTTTTAGGAGGAGCACCGGCATTATATACGTATACTTTAACAGGTGTTAGTGTAAATCAATCAGTAACAACTGGACTGTCAACTATTTTTAATAATTTACCATCAGGGACATACACATTAACTATTGAAACATCTTCAGTCCCAGGATGTGTTTATACTCAAACATACACAATATCAAACACAGTTTTATTTAATTTAACGGGAACGACAACAGGAACAACTTGTAACTCAAGTAATGGGGCGGTAGAATTAGGTGTTAGTGGAGGAACTTCACCATATGATTATAGTATCATCGGACCTATTTCTTTAATATCGACTGAACCAACAAGTGCTTATACTTTTAATAATATACCATCAGGAAACTATACCGCAACAGTAACGGACGCAACACTTTGTTCACAAACATTATTATTTACAATTTCACCTTCAAATAACATTAGTTTTAATTTAGTCGGAACAAATCCAACTAATGGAACTAACGGAATTGTTTCGGCGTTAATAACTCAAGGAGAACCTCCATTCACGTTAACTTGGAGTCCAAATGTTAATGGACAAACCGAATTAACAGTAACAGGTTTAACCGCGGGAACTTATACACTAACAGTTGAAGATAGTATTGGATGTGCATCAACAAAATCAGTTACAATTTTAGGATATAATGTATTTGGGGCTTACCAAACCTATAATATTTGTGATACTGATTTTGAAAACACTGGAGAATTAGGAAAAAAAGGATTACAACAAATGTTGTTG